>Ga0209269_1000037_pt1 | contig 270945 bp, 284 predicted proteins | sample MTBAKMMethaMetaG_FD_187455 | JGI IMG/M metagenome (GOLD analysis project Ga0209269, IMG submission 187455) | Enrichment culture microbial communities from Arthur Kill intertidal strait, New Jersey, USA, that are MTBE-degrading - MTBE-AKM (Arthur... | ecosystem: Environmental > Aquatic > Marine...
GATCACCTGAAACAGATAATTCTCGACGCCTTTAAAAAATTTGGGTGTTCATTGAGTTTTGCTAAATCATGGATGAAAACGTTCCTTGGGAATAATTTTAGTATCTTAAGTTAGGTTCTTAACTATAGAAGGATTTCTTTGAATCATTCAGATATAATAATTCGATATGTTTTCCATGAGCCTGGTGCAGTATCCTGGAAAAACAGCATGATTCCTCTGAATCCTGCAGAATGGTACCCCGATATGCCTTCCACGAGTCTGGTGCAGTATTCCCGGAAAACCAGCATGATTCCCTGGCGGGACACATGCATACAAAATTGGCTCTTCGCTACCCCGTGTGGACAGGATTGATGAACCGGATACATTTTCTGGGGGATATCCGCCGCCACACCTCCATGTGCGATGCACGCCGCCGCCCCCGAAGGACGCCCCGGCGGCGGTTGTGAGTGACTGAATTGGTATGCAGATTAACAATTTGATTGGAGTCTCCTCACACAGCGAGGAGGCACAAAATTAAATGGCAGAGCCGTTTCAATGTAAAAGATTAATCCCGAATCCCTGCTCTTTACATAGCTGTGATCCATTCATCCAATGTCATAGCCCGCATCATGGATATCGGTCCTGTAAAGAGACAGAGCCTGATCCACCTTGCAACCAATATCTCGATAACACTCGTGGGCTTTCTTTCAACCATCTATTTCGCCCATTTCCTGGGTCCATCAATACTTGGAGCATATTTTCTATTCACCGCATATTTCAGCGTCTTTAACCTGGTCACGGACGGTGGCTTCGGAAGTGCGGCAGCAAAGAGGATAAGCGAGGGGAGGGAGCAGAACGAGTACTTCTCTGCCTCGCTTCTATTGAGAGTTCTTCTTCTTGTTGCCACAATTGCATCTTTACTTGTTTTCCAGGCCTCATTTATCGATCTCAACACGATGGGGTTATTCTGGTGGCTCATCCTGGCATTGTTCGCGAGCACGATATCAGGCGTGATCCAGACCGCGAACTATGGTTCGGCCAAGTCCGGGATCGTCCAGCTGGGCGTTCTCTGCAACAACCTTGCACGAATACTTGTCCAGGTTATTGCGGTATACCTCGGATTCCAGGTCGCCGGGCTTGCAGGCGGGTTTATCGCGGGATTTATCGCAGGTGCCGCAGTCAATTACCGGTTCCTGGAACTGCATCTCTCCCGGTTTTCCCGGAGGCACGTGAGAAGCCTTTTCTCGTTCTCGTTCTGGAGTTTCCTCTCGGCAGGCGGGGCGCTGGTCTTCACGTCCGCCGACACCATTCTCATCGGGTACTTCATGGGCAATTCAGACGTGGGAATCTACCGTGTCGCGCTGCAGCTTGCATCGCTCGGTGTATTCGTCGCCCTCGCCCTCCAGAACGTACTGTATCCGAAATTCAGCCTCTGGAACGAGGAGAAGAGGCACGACCTGATTGTCCGGTCCCTCGGGCGGGCATACACCTACTCCCTCGTCCTTGCACTGCCCGCGTGTATCGGCGGCTGGATAATGGGTGAGACCCTGATGTATTACCTGTACGGTGAGGTGTTTACTCCCGGAACGATTGCGCTCGTCATCCTCCTCGCGGTACATGTGGTCTATATATTCGTCTATCTCCAGATGATGTGTCTCGGCGCCCTCGATCACCCCAGGGAGTCTTTCAGGGTCACCGCTGTTGCGGCCGCGGTCAATATCGTGCTCGATCTCATTCTCATTCCCTTCGCCGGGATCTCCGGCGCGGCCGCTGCGACGCTTCTCACCTTTGTGCTGTATGCAGTACTGGGGTACCGGGTCCTGTCAGGATTCATACCTCTCCGGTTCGAACGAACCGCGCTGAAAAACATCGTATTGGCCTCATCGCTGATGGGGATCATAGTAATAATCCTCCGGCTGGCCATACCGGTCATGAGCCTGTTCGCACTTGTCGGGACCGTTGTTCTCGGCGCAATCGTGTATTTCGTGATTCTCGTGAAGATCGACTCAGCTATTCATGACGAATTGAGGGAGCTTTTGGAACAGATGGGCGTGCCCTGGCCGGGATGGATGTGATTGGTGGACAGCGGTGCGAGTGGCAATAACCAAGTGAAGAAGCAGAAGGGATTGTTGAAGTTGGAGGTGCATTCCATAATCCGAAATTCAATGCTCGACCCCGGGAATATGAGGTCTCCCCCATTGCAAGGAAGGGCCTTGCATGGAAAACAGCGAGGAAGGGAAATTGGGGGTATATCTTTCTCTCATCCCCTTCTCCAGGCCTTGACTCCGGCCATTATGGTATCCACCTCCGGAAACGATCCAGGGATGCCCCATTTGTGCATTTCAACCCGTGAGGCTGGGGGATGAGGGATCCATCTCCGGAACCGATCCAGGGACGTCTCATTTATGCCTTCCAAACTGTGAGGCTGGGGGGAGAGGTTCATCTCCGGAAACGATCCAGGGATGTCTCATTTATGCATTTCAACCCGTGAGGCAGCGGGATGAGGTTCATCTCCGGAAACGATCCAGTGATGTCTCATTTATGCATTCCAAACCCTGAGGCTGCGGGAAGACATCATCTCTCATATGAACCGATCCAGTGATGTTCTCATTTGTGCTTTCAAAACCGTGAGGCAGCGGGAAGACATCATCTCTCATATGAACCGATCCAGTGATGTCTCATTTGTGCTTTCAAAACCGTAAGGCAGCGGGAAGATATCATCTCTCATATGAACCGATCCAGCGAAGCCTCTTAAGAAAAAGAAAAATATTCCGCGGTGTAGAAGACAGAAGCTATAAGAGCAGGCTGAAAGAATCCTCCCTGTAAGGGGGCCCTGAAGAGATGAACGCCTCACTCCAATCAGAAATAGAAAAATTAACCGCCATAGCAACTGAAAAAGGTGTAGAGGCCAGGACAATTCCCGCACGCGAGGTAGTCGTCGCCGACTGGGTACGGTTCAAGTGCCGGTACGGATGCAAGGGATATGCCAAGCACTTCTCCTGCCCGCCATACGCCCCGACCCCTGCAGAGACACGGGCCATGGTGAGCGAGTACGAGACAGGCCTCCTGCTCCGCTTCGAGGGCGTGCCTGGCCACGAACCGTTCGGACCCGACGACATCCCCGAAGACTTCCATGGCTTCTACACGGACCTCATCCTCTGGGTGAACCAGACGGTGCACCTTCTCGAAAAGACTGCATTTTACGACGGCTTCTACAAGGCCTTCGGCTTTGGCGGATACCCCTGCATATACTGCGAGGACTGCGTGGCAGAGGAGTCGGAAGGACCGGTGGACGAGAGCATAAGAAGAACCTGCCGGCACATGGATCTCGTCAGGCCGAGCATGGAGGCGGCAGGCATGGACGTCTTTGCAACCGCCGGCAAAGTGGGATGGGAACTTCATACCATCCCCTGCAGGGACCTCGAGTACGGAAAGGTCATACATAGCAACATAACCTCGTTCGGTCTGGTCCTGCTGGTATGATGCCAGATCTTCCACCACCACATACTTAATATGAGGTCATCTCATATTCTCGGTATACGGGGCTCATTATCACGCCCTGGAATGTACAAGGAGATACATCATATGCCGGAATTTGGAACAGCATTCAGTGGAATGAAGGCCGAACGGAAACTGACCCACAGCGAGCTCGTGCGGGCAATCAGGTTCATGATCGCCGCCGAGTACGAAGCGGTCCAGATCTATGTCCAGCTCGCAGAGTCCATCGACAACCAGCTGGCAAAAGAGGTTTTGATGGACATCGCGGACGAGGAAAAGGTCCATGCAGGTGAATTTTTGAGACTGCTCCATGAACTCGATCCCGAGGAAGAGAAGTTCTATGCAGAGGGGAAAGAGGAAGTCGAAGAAGAGATCGCCAAGATGAAGAAATAATCAGCAATCAAAAAAAACTCTCAATCCTTCTTTTTATTTGGGGGTGCGTGTACTCCTCATCGTGTGTTGGCCCTGGTAACAAAATCCGGTTCAATTGTCCAACAACTGACTGTTTCCTGCCGCAAAATCAGCTCCGACGCGTATTGAGCCAGGGGCCGTGATATCAGCTCCGTCCCCCAAAATCGAGAGAATCTCCAAAACAGTCTCGTCTTCCAACAGTGCATCAGGTATTATTCTTCCATTCCCGGTCCGGAGACCAGCCGCCCGAGCAGTACGCCAGCAGCTTCCTTGTCGAGCGGGACGTTGTCATTTCCGCACTTCGGTGAATAGATGCAGGCGGGGCATCCCTCGCCGCAGGGGCAGTCCCTGACAAGTGCGTGAGTCATGGACACTATCCGGGAAAAGACCTCGTAGGCTTTCTCGGAGAGGCCGATTCCCCCCTCGTACCCGTCATACACGAACACGACCGGCTGCTGGTCCTCGCCGAAACGGGACACGGACAACCCCCCGATATCCCACCGGTCACACATGACATGGAAGGGCATCATGGCGATGAACGCGTGCTCGATTCCGTGCAGTCCGCCGTCGAAGTCAAGCCCCCGGGAACGTACGATCCCTTCCGCGTCGGGGGGTACATGGAACCAGAGGGCTTTTGTACAGAAAGTGAGGGGAGGAAGATCGAGAGCCTCGACGCCCAGGACCGTGTCGTATTTCATGATCGTATACCCGGTATACTGCTCGGTCACCTCCACGTCTCCGAAAAAGAGGGGGAAATCCTGGACTTTTTTCGAGTTGCAGGTATCAAGGACCCGGATGTCGACCGATTTGAGGGGTTTTGTATAGTAATCGACCTCTATCTCCCGCACCCGTATCAGGTGCCGGGCGAGATCCATCTCGTCGACGAGATACTGCTCTCCCTGGTGCAGCATCACCGCTCCCGGGTGCGCCTCGCGGTACGCCTGTGAGCGGTCCATCGTCTCGAGCGTCTCTCCCCTGCAGATCACCCGGAACGAATCATCAGAAATGGTATCCAGGCCCACAATGTCGGCGGCTCTCCGGTGGCCCGAGTATACCCACCCTTTCCGGGTCGCTGACAGCAGTTTCTGTTCCGCCTGGGCCTCCACGAGTTCGGGCAGGCGGTCCCCGAACCATCTCCTGTCCCGTTCCGGATCGACCGGCAGTTCGGATGCGGCGCAGAGCGCCTGCCCGGCGAGGATGTAGGGGTTGTCCAGGTCGATGACGGCATGTTCGTGCGATCCCCCGAAGAATGCCGCGGGGTGTTTCATAAAATACTGGTCGAGGGGATCGGGCCGGGCGATCAGGAAGCAGAACGAGTCCTGCCAGGATCTCCCGGCACGACCTGCCTGCTGCCATGAGGCCATCATGGTCCCGGGATACCCCGAGAGGATGACCCCGTCGAGGGAGCCGATGTCTATCCCCACTTCGAGTGCATTGGTAGAGACAATCCCCCTGAGGCGGCCGCTTTTTATGGACTGTTCAATCTTCTCCCGCTCCTGGGGCAGGTAACCTGCCCGGTATGCCGAAACATCCCCCACATCATCCGGCCTCTCTCGTGTAATGGTGTCACGGGCCATCATGGTGATGAGCTCGGTGCCCTTCCGCGACTGAGCAAAGCAGAGGGTCTGGAAGTTCTGTTTCGTGGATTCAAGCAGGAGTGCTGTCGTTTCACGGAGCAGTGTCCGGTCTCCGATGCCATCGTAGTACGGATTGTAGAGGACGAAGTGTCTCTTTCCATGAGGTGCCCCGTCACCCGAGATAACCGAGAAATCCGTGCCGCACAGTCTCCTCCCGAACTCAAGCGGGTTGGCTATCGTCGCGGACGAGAGAACGAAGAGTGGAGATGCCCCGTAGTACTGGCAGATGCGACGCAAACGGCGGACAAGGTACGCGACATTGGAACCGAGCACCCCCCTGTAGCGATGGGCCTCGTCTATCACCACGAATTCAAGGTGCGAGAAGACCCTGCTCCAGAGATGGTGCCAGGAGAGGATATGGTGCAGCTCGTGAGGGTTTGTCAGCACGAGGCGTGACATCTCCCGGATCCGTGGGCGCCTGTCACGGGGGGTGTCGCCGTCATAGATCCCCGGGTACGCCCGGATGCCGGTCTCCTTCTCGAGTTCGAGAAAGGTTGACAGCTGGTCCCGCGTGAGGGCCTTTGTCGGGTACAGGCAGAGTGCGCATCGGTCAGAGTCATGGAAGATACGCTCGAATATGGGAATGGCAAAGGCGAGAGTCTTCCCGGACGCAGTCTGCGTAGGAAGAATCACATTCTCATCCCTTCTCAGTGCCCCCATTGCCTCGCACTGGTGCGAGTACAGCTGTATTCCCCTCCTATCGAGGTATTTGGCGAGCGTACCCGGAAGGTTCTCGATACTGCCGAATTCGGGATCTTTTGCCGGAAGGACCACTTTATGGGCGATGCACTGCGAAAAACGGGGATCGGAGCAGAGATTTGCGATAAACTCAGCAACAGTCATGGCACATACCCTTCAGGAGGCAGAAGAGGCGGGCAAGAGAGACAAGGTCCTGGCGGTTATGGGTGACAATCGGCACCAGCGGTCCGGGGTTCCCGCTCCTCTGGTAGTATCCATAGAACTCCGGGATCATGGCACCGGGAACATCATCCCGGCGGCTGATCTCGAAGAGCCGCTGTTCGAGGGTCTGCAGCCTGCAGTCGGGAAACGCATCCTTCCACCACCTCCGGGAGAAGTGCAGCAGGTCGTAGTGTGGATTCTTGACCGGGAACCCAGTCCCGTAGAATGCGTACCTCTCCGCCAGGTACGGAACATCAAAGGATTTTCCGTTGTAGGTCACGAGTACCCTGTCTTCTCCAAGATGCGACTTCAATACCCGGAGTGCCGCTTGCTCCTCGCATATGTCCCGGACGAGGTACTGCGAGACTTGCAGGCCGCAGGAATTCACCTCGGCAACCCCGAACAGGATGATCGGGCGGGAGAAGAAGCCGAGCGTCTCCAGGTCTAAAAAGACGAGATCCTCTTTTTCGTACATTCCTGCGAGAAGCATCACGAGAGGGTGGGATGGCGAGTGCCACCGGGAGATGAGTCGGGCAATCGTCTCCGGGTGATCGCAGGAGAGCGCGTCCAGGCACTCGGCTGCAGAACGGCCGAAGCGCTTGTGGTGCACGAGGTCCCCGATGGTCCGTGTCCCTCTCTTCTTCAGCAGCGACTCCGTCTTCTTCCCGACTCCGTACACCAGGGTCAGATCCTGCATGATGGCGTTCATGATCCGCAGCCTGTCTGTCTCCGGGAATTCCATCGGGACGGAGCCCGTGAGGCGGTAGCAGTCTCCGTCTTCCGAGCAGACCACCTCTCCCGGGAGAGCCTCCTCGAGGGCGACGCCCTCATACTCGTTCATCAGCCTCTCGCAAAGCCCGAGGACCTGCAGGTAATCGGACTCGAATACGAAGGAATCTGAAAAAGAGGCCCGGAACCGGGCATCGTTCCTGATGACCGAGTAATCATGGGAGAGATCGAGGCGGGATCTCCATTGCCTGCAGACGGCATCGAAGACCGGGGACGTCATTCCTGGGAGAAGTCAGAGATACTTCCTTATGAAATGCCAGGCACACGCCGTGAAAGTGAAACGAAGCACAGGTGTCCCCGCGCAGGAGGGGATCATAGACCCTGCCGGCACATCTGGGGCGTGAGCAGGTATATGCGGCACCGACCTGGACCGCTGGTTTCAATCTTCAATCGCTCGGTGGTAAGGGGACATATCGAACAAGCGAATCAGAAGAGTTGACAGCGGATTGACGGAAGTGGGCGGGGTGCCCATTGAACCGCAATCCATAACCGGGCGCCCCGCGATTCATTTGCATGCAGGAGTGACCCATGACACCAAAAGCCCTCCTCATCGACCTTGACGGGGTTTTGTATACAGGCAAAAAACCGATCCCCGGTGCGAAGGAAGCCATCTCGTATCTCGAAGACTCAGGCATCTCCTACCGTTTCGTCTCGAACACCACGAGGAGATCCCGGAGATCCGTTGTGGAACACCTGGTAGAGCTCGGTCTCGATATATCCGGAGATCTCGTCTTCACCCCGCCGCGGGCGGCGGTCCAATACATGAGGAGTGCGGGCAAGTCCAGGATCTCCCTTCTCACGACCGGCGATGCCGGGTCGGAGTTCAGGGAAGAAGGGTTCTGTATCACCGACGATTCGCCGGATTTCGTGGTTATCGGGGACGCCGGTGATGGATTCTCGTACGAGTCCCTGAACGACGCGTTCCGGATGGTCATCGCCGGTGCCGGGATCATAGCACTCGAGAAGGACCGGTACTGGATGGGAGACGACGGTCTTTTACTCTCTGCAGGCCCCTTTGTCGCGGCGCTCGAATATGCCACAGGGAAAGTGGCAGCGATCATGGGAAAGCCGTCCCCCGCATTCTTCCTGGCTGCCCTGGAATCGATGGCCGTCTCACCGGACGAGGCGGCAATGATCGGCGACGATGTGGTGACCGATATCGGCGGTGCGATATCGGCCGGCCTCTCGGGTGTCCTTGTCAGGACCGGAAAATTCAGGGAAGACGCGCTTGCGGCGGCAAACCCAAAACCCGACCTGGTCGTCGGATCGATCGCAGATATACCACGCGTGATCCACGAACTTGAACGCAGGGACTGATGCCACATGATGTCCGCAAAAGCCGTGGTCCTGGCGCTGGCACTTGTTCTTGCAGCGAGTGCGGGCTGTCTCCACGGCCTTCCCGGCCTCTCCGGTGCGACGTATCCAAAAATTGTCCCTGACCCGGCCGGCACCATGCCAGAACCCCCGGAGTATCAGTTCCCTTTCCAGGATTACTCTGTAACTCTTCCGCCCATCCCCGTCGAGAGTCCGGTCTACGCAGGAGCACGGAGCGCAGAGAAGAGCGCGAGGATCTATGATGGCGCAATCGGCGAAGACGAATGGCTCTCCGGGATATACACGAGCATGATAGCCGATCCCGCGCAGGACCGGTTCTACGAGGACCTCCTGTCACGGTTGCGGGAGATCAGAAACGAACACCGGCTTGACGACGACGAATACCTCGAGCTCGTCACCGTTTTTGTACAGTCGATCGATTACGAGAACCTCGACCTGGTACACCCGAAGTACCCGATCGAGACATATGTCGACGGGCGCGGGGACTGCGACGACAGGAGCATGCTCCTTGCCGGGCTGCTGTCACGGGAGGGGTACCGCGTCTCGCTCCTGTACTTCGATTCCGAACTCCACATGGGAGTAGGGGTAGATTGCGGGGATGAAGGATACGCGAATACGGGATACGGCTATATCGAGACGACGAACGTGACACTCGTCGGCATCGTCCCCACAACTCTCCGGGGAGGCACTGTGCTCTCATCGTATCCGCTGGTGATGCCTGTCGGGGACGGGACACGCACCTACACACGCTGCGACGAGACCCGGGCCATATGGGAAAAACTGAAGCAGATGGAAGCGACCCTCACAGAATCGGGATCCGGCATCCAGGTACTGGAATCAAAGCTCAGGGCAGAGGCGGAATCGCTCGAACTCCAGAGATCGAACCTTGATGCACTGCTTGCCGGGGGGAACACCCGGGCCTACAACAACCAGGTGCCCGCCTACAATGCCGCCATCCGCTCGTATAACCAACACCTGGTTGAGTACAGGGAAAAGTCGGATCAGTATAACGCGCTTGCGGATCTCCACAACTACATCCTCTCACACCAGTATGACCGGAAAGGGATGTTTGAGCTGCTGTTCGGATGAATGCCAGGAAAAATTCGGATCGGTATAACACGCTTGCGGAGCTCCATAACTACATCCTGCAGCACCAGCATGACCGGAAAGGGACGTTTGAGGCTGAATACAGGGAAAAGTCGGATCAGTTCAACTCGCCTGCGAATCTCCACAATTACATCCTGCAGCACCAGCATGACCGGAAGGGGATCTTTGAGCTGCTGTTCGGATGAATGCCAGGGAAAAGTCGGATCGGTACAACTCGCCTGCGGATCTCCACAACTTCATCCTCGCACACCAGCATGACCGGAAAGTTTCAGTCACTGTCTGGATGATTTCAGGGAAAAGTCGGATCGGTACAACTCGCCTGCGGATCTCCACAACTACATCCTCGCACACCAGTATGACCGGAAAGTTTCAGTCACTGTCTGGATGAGTTCAGGGGGATGGATCGAAGACTTCGGCATCCCCATCAAATCCCGCCTCTTTCAGCCTCTTCAATGCGGCATGGCAGTACTCCTCCGATATGTCGATGCCGATGAACCGCCGCCCTGACCTCCAGGCCGCAACACTGGTGGTCCCGGCACCGTTGAAGGGATCGAGGACGATATCCCCCCTGTACGAGAAGAGCTTCACCAGGCGGGCAGGAACCTCCTCGGGAAACATGGCCGGGTGCCCGTATTCCTTCATCCTGGTCTCCGGGGGAATCGTCCACCGGCCCTTCACCCACTCCTTGAATTCATCAGGGGTGATATCGATCGAATCCCTCTTCCCCGCCTTCTTGTGGGTGTCCCTGTCAAACACCTCGATAAACTCCCAGGTATACTTCAGGTATGGCATCGAGGGTGAGCACCAGCTCCCCCAGGCCGTATATTTTGCATTGTAATTGTTCTTCTCCCACAGGATCTCCGCTTTCCATAAAAGACCGGTCTTCTGGAGTTGTTCGGAGATGATGTGGTGCGTGGGGATATAGTCGGAATAGAGCGGCTGGATGTTTACTGCGAGCCTTCCCCCGGGTTTCAGGACACGATAACACTCCTTCCAGACCATGTTGAGCCGGTCGAAATACTCGTCCCAGTCGTGGGTGTCGCTGTGCCTGTCACCGGCATATGCGTGGCCGAAGTTGTACGGCGGGGAGGTGATGATGATATCGACACTCTTCTCCGGAAGGGTTGAAAGGACGGATGATGCGTCTCCGCAGATGATCGAATTGACATACCCCATGATCCCGGGAGGGTATTCATGGAAGATGGACTCCTTCGCATCCCTCGTCCCGCCCCGGATTCGTGCCTTGCCGTCCTTGTCAGCAATCTTGTGCGCCCGTGGATGTCGGGATGCCATTGATCGGTAATATCTCCCTTGAAGACGAATAACTATTCTGATACCGTGGATGGGGCAATCCTGTACGAGACGAGGTGTCCCGGAACCGTTGTAACGGTGAAAACCGTTTAATGTGACTTCAGAAGAATTACTACAGGCGATTTGGATCATGCTGGATATTGAGGATCTGCAGGTGATGATCGGGGACAGGGTGGTTCTCCATGACATCAACCTGCACATAGGGGAGGGTGAGACCCATGTCCTGATGGGGCCGAACGGATCGGGCAAGACCACGCTTCTCCGGGCGATAATGGGATTCGGCGGCCTTGACATCGCGAAAGGCAAGATACTGTTTCAGGGGAGGGACGTTACACGGCTTCCGATACACGAGCGGGCGAAGATGGGGATGGGAATGCTCTTCCAGCGCCCGCCAACGATCGCCGGCCTGAAACTGGGAAAACTCCTGGCGGCCACGTCAGGAGAGGATACCAAGGTTGTGGACGAGTATGCAAAATATCTGAATATGCGCTCTTTCCTCGACCGGGCCATCAATCTTGGGTTCTCCGGGGGAGAGATCAAGCGGAGCGAAGTTCTGCAGCTGATGGTCCAGAACCCTGATTTCGTGATGCTCGACGAGCCTGAGAGCGGAGTCGACCTGGAAAACATCACCCTGATCGGTAACGCCATCGCGAAACTGCTTCAAAAAGATGTGCATATCGTGAACCGGAAGAAGAGCGGCCTTGTGATTACCCACACTGGCTACATTCTCGATTACCTCGATGCGGACTTCGGGCATGTCATGTGTGACGGAGAGTTCCGGTGCCACGGGAACCCGAGGGAGATTTTGAAGGTGATCAAGACATCAGGCTACAAGGAGTGCCTCGCATGCCAGAAGATATAGACAAGATGGTTGACCTCTCACCCGAGGACCAGGACCGCCTGGCCCGGACAGGTCTCGAGGTGGACATGAAGAACCGGTCCGGAAGTTTCTTCCAGGTCGACCAGGAGATCAAGGAGATCGCCTCCCTCCAGGAGGGAATTGAAGTCCACTCCCTTGCCGATGCGCTGCGGAAGTACGACTGGCTCTCCGATTACCTCTGGAAGGCGGTACCAAAAGACAAGGACAAGTACACCCGGTACGTGGCCGAGCAGGAGGCTCCGAGGGGTTTCGTGGTCATCGCACGGGAGAACAGCCGGTCCGTGTATCCACTCCAGGCCTGCCTGTTCCTTGCAAAGACCAGCGTCCAGCATGTCCACAATATCGTGATCGCCGAGAAAGGAGCGGAACTCCACATCATATCCGGGTGTGCAAGCGCCAGTTACACGAAGAAGGGATCGCATATCGGCGTGACAGAGTTCTATATCGGTGAAGGGGCCCATGTCACCTCGACGATGATCCACAACTGGGGGAAGGATATCAGCGTATTCCCCAGGAGTGCATCCATTGTCCAGGAAAACGGGGTCTTTCTCTCGAATTATGTGTGCATGCAGCCGGTGCGAAGGATCGAGATGGCCCCCCTCGCCCGGCTCGAGGGGAAAAATTCCGTCGGCCGTTTCAACAGCATCGTGGTCGCCACCCCGGGATCATGTCTTGACCTTGGATCGGTGGCGCAGCTGTCTGCAGAGGGTGCGTCGGCCGAACTCTTGACCCGTGCAATCACCACCGGCGGGCATATCATATCCCGTGGCCTGATCGAAGGGCAGACCAGGAGGACGAAAGGACATATCGAATGCAAGGGCCTGATCCTGAAAGACGGGACGATCCATGCAATCCCCGAGATAAAGGGAGAGGTGGTTGATACCGAACTCTCGCACGAGGCCGCCGTCGGAAAGATCGCCCGGGAAGAGATCGAGTACCTGATGTCACGTGGGCTTGACGAGGAGGTGGCAACCGCGACCATCATCAGGGGATTCCTTGATGTCAGGATTGACGGGTTGCCCGGGGTTTTGCAGGACCAGATCGATGCAGCGATCGATGCGGCAGAGAAGGCCGGATTTTAAACACACCCCCTGCAATATTTTTTATAGAGGCGGTCCCGCATAGGGGAATGTGATGGATACGAGTGATGATCGATGGAAGTCGATACGAGACAGGATGGTAGAGCTCCAGATCGAGGCACGGGGTGTCAGCGATCCCCGCGTGCTCGAGGCCATGAGGACTGTTCCCAGGCATCTTTTCGTTCCCGATTCGTGCCGGCAGGCGGCATACAATGACTCCCCCCTCCCGATCGGTCACGGGCAGACTATTTCTCAGCCGTATATCGTGGCGGTCATGACCGAACTGCTGGAACTCGCTCCCGGTGACAGGGTGCTTGAGATCGGCGGGGGAAGCGGCTACCAGGCAGCGATTCTTGGCACGCTCGCGGGGGAGGTTGTCACGGTCGAGCGGATCCCCGAAGTTGCCCGGGCTGCACGGGAGAACCTCGAGGCGGCAGGGATTCGCAACGTGAACGTTGTCGTCGCAGACGGGACGGATGGCTATGCAATCTCGGCCCCCTATGATGCGATCATCGTCACTGCCGCCGCCCCCGATATCCCGAAACCGCTTCTTGAGCAGCTCGCGGACGGGGGACGGCTGATTGCCCCCGTGGGGGGAAGGGATCTCCAGACCCTGGTAAAACTGGTCAGAAAGGGGGGTACGATAATCCGGTCCACACACGGCGGAGTGGTCTTCGTCCCGCTCCTCGGCCACCATGGCTGGCCCGATTAAGGGGTTATTCATATGATCATCGATGTAACCAGATCACTGACCCGGAACAACGTGGTCTATCCGGGAGACATCCCCCCGCGGTTCAGCCAGGAGGATTGCGGCCAGTATCTCCTGTCAGAACTGTCCATGAGCACGCATTCGGGCACCCATATCGATGCCCCTGCCCACTATCTCAAGGATTCCCGGTCCATCGATACAATCCCGTTCGAGCTGCTGATGGGAAGGTGCAGGGTGATCGATCTCTCAGGTATATCCGGGCCGATCGAGTCGCGGCACCTGGAACAGAGGATCATGGGAGAAAAGAAGATACTGATTAAAACCAGTTTTTCGACAAAAACGGATTTTGATCCGGATTACAGTGCTCTCTCGATATCAGGGGCGGAGACAGTAATCCAGGCGGGAATCCATTGCGTGGGAATCGATTCGCCCTCGATAGAGGCGTATCAAGGGGATGGGGCCGTTCACCGCCTGCTTCTTGGCAGCGGGACAGCAGTCATCGAGCTCCTGGACCTTTCTGCCGTACGGGAGGGGATCTACTGGATGATTGCGCTGCCACTCAGGCTGGACGGACTTGACGGCTCTCCGGCAAGGGTCCTGCTGGCGACAGAGGATGACAGGGAGGCATTTTATGGGAATTATTCATGATGCGGTGAAAAAAATCGAAGAGATTGCAAAGAATACCGGATGCGAAGACGGAAACATCGTCCTCCGGGTGAACCCGGACTGCATCCCGTGCCAGTACGAGAAAGGTGCCTGCATGGAGGCGGCCTTTGGAGGGAGAGTGGCGGAGTTCGTCACCCGCGATCCGTTGAGGGCGACGACTCGAATGGGATTCATGTTCGGGGCGACGCTGGACAATGTCCCCAAGAGGGCGGCAGCATGTGCAATACTCAACGTGATGACGGGATTTCTCTGTATATCGCGTGTAACAAAAGCATGTCCCCGTGAATGTCATACCGCATGTCTTGCCCATCTGAAGCGGGAACTGGCAGGGAAGAGTGTCTTTTGCCAGGAGGTCCCGGGTCATGTTGCGGAAAAACTGGGGCAGGTGACCACAAACCCCGACCAGGCCGACGTCTTGTTGATCAATGGCGCGGCACTGGTCTCTGATCAGGGTCTGGCCCTGATCGAGACGTATGGCGGGTCCAAGAGGATCCTCTTCGTCTCCCCTTCGAATGCCGGGGTGGCATCACTGCAGGATCGTGAATACTGGTGCCCCTACGGCAGAGCATAATTCTTTTTCCAGCCAATTCCTACATACCACGTATATGCTCTTTGGCTCATCCGGGATACGGACGGTCTATTCCCGTGACCTCCTGGGAACCGCACTGGATCTGGGACTTTTCCTCGGCTCCCCCGGACGGTCCGTGGTGATCGGAAGGGATGCGAGGACTACCGGCCCCGTCCTTGAGATGAGCCTTGCCTCCGGAATCCTTTCCGGTGGAGGCGACGCATTCATCGCCGGTATCGTTCCGACCCCTGTCATCGGTTTTTCGTCGCGGTTCATGGATGCAGGCTGCATGATAACCGCTTCCCATAATCCAGAGGAGTACAACGGGATCAAGGTATTCAACAAGGACGGATCATCGCTCACACGAGACCAGCAAAAGGAGACCGAGAGAGCGCTCGGAACCAGGGCAGGTGTGGAGTGGGACCGACACGGGTCGGTATTCTCCTTCGATGCAAAGAGCAGGTACATCGAGGCCGTCCTCGACAGGATCTCCCCCGTACGTGACCTTGCAATGGTCCTTGACTGTGGAAACGGGGCGGGATGCACGGTGAGCCCTATCCTCCTGAAGAGAATGGGAGTTTCGGTCCACTGCGCAAACTGCAACACGTCGGGAACCTTTACCCGCCCTTCGGAGCCACTTCCCGAGTACCTGCCCTACATGCGAGACCTCGTGAAGACGACAGGCGCCGGCGGGGCGGTGGTGCATGACGGGGATGCCGACCGGTTGATGGCGTTCTCCCCCGACGGCCGTTTCATCACCGGTGATCAGCTCCTCATCCTCTTTGCACGTTTCCTGGGCGCAAAACGGGTGGTCACCACCCATGATGCGTCCATGGCGGTCGAGGAGATTGCAGAGGTGAGGAGGACCCCTGTTGGCGACACGTTCGTTTCGGAAGAGCTGATACGGTGGGGAGATTTCGGCGGGGAACCCTCCGGTGCCTGGATATTTCCCGGGCACTCCCTCTGCCCCGACGGCCCCTACGCAGCTGCGCTCTTCTGTGAGATCTCGTCAGAATGGGATATATCAGAAGAGATCGAGGAGATGCCCCTCTACCCGATGATACGGGAGTCCTGGCCATGCCCCGGCGCACGGGAGATCCTCACGAAGATCGGTGCAGATTCCCCCACCGACGGAATACGACTCTCTTTTGAGGAGGGGTGGTGCCTGGTCCGTGCCTCCGGGACGGAGCCCAAGATTCGGTTCACCGCCGAGGGAACAACACGGGCCAGAGCCCGGGAAATGCTTGAGAAGGGTCAGGAACTGGTTAGAAAGGGGAAAAGTGCTTAAACTCCGGAGTATGAGGTAATCACATGCAGTGCGTAATCCTGGCGGCAGGTGAAGGAAAGAGGATGCGCCCACTCACCAGCCGGAGACCAAAAGTGATGCTCCCGCTGGCGAACGTCCCGATGCTTGGCCATCTCATCACGGCAGTCCGGCAGGCAGGCATCGACGAGGTGGTACTGGTGGTCGGATACGGGGAGCGCGAGGTCAGGAAGTATTGCGGCGACGGCAGTACATTCGGACTCTCGATCAGCTATGTGACCCAGAGATACCAGAAAGGCACCGCAGACGCACTGTATGCTGCCAGGAATCAGATCGATGACACGTTCCTGCTGATGAACGGGGACATGATCATCCGGAAGGCCGATATCGAGGGGATCACACAGATGCAGGCCCCCTGCATGGGTATATACCACTCCGACCACCCGGAGGACTACGGGGTTGTCACAGTCGGGGAATCCAGGGTGACGAAACTCGAAGAAAAGACGGATAACCCGGCAGGAGATCTCATCAACGCCGGCATCTACCTGTTCGATGCCGAGATCATCGATCTCCTGGAGAGCGTGAAATGCTCGTCGAGGGGCGAGTACGAGCTCACCGATGCGCTTGGTGCATACATCAGGGATGATGTACTCGGGTTCTTTCGGCTCACATCGTGGCTGGATGTAGGATATCCCTGGGACCTCCTCGCGGCAAACGAGATCCTGCTCGGGGATCTGCAGCCGTCCTCTCGTGGACTCGTCGAGGACGGCGTATACATCAATGGCCCCGTATCCATCGGGGAAGACACGGTGATACGATCGGGATCCTACATCGAAGGCCCGTGTCTCATCGGCAATGACTGCCGTATCGGACCTCATGCCCACATCCGGGGCTCCACGTCCATCGGTGACAGGTGCCATATCGGTCATTGCACGGAGGTGAAGAATTCGGTGATCATGAGCGATACAAAGATCCCTCACTTCAATTACCTGGGAGACTCGGTCGTCGGCACCGGATGCAATTTCGGGGCAGGGACAAAGGTTGCGAACCTGCGCCATGACCACCGGACCGTGAAGATCGGAGGCAGGGATACGAAAAGAGTGAAGATGGGGGCGATCATTGCGGACAACGTGAGGTTCGGGATCAACTGCTCGGTGAATGTCGGGACGGTTGTCGGGAGCAACGTGAGTATTGCCCCACAATCTTTTGTGGACGGATGGATAGATGAATATTCAGTTATTCGATAGGTGAACCATGCAGGCGGTAATTCTTGCAGCCGGAGAGGGGAGGCGGATACGGCCCCTCACGAGAGGAAGGCCAAAAGCGCTCATCCCTGTGGCAAACAGGCCGATAATCGACTATCCCATCCAGGCGCTCCTGGAGTGCGGCATCCGGGATATCGTGGTGGTGGTCGGCTATCGCAAGGAGCAGGTTATCAGGTACCTCAATACACTCGATCTCCCTGTTGATGTCGTCATACAGGAGAAGCAGCTCGGGACGGGGCATGCCCTGAAATGTGCGGAAAATGCCCTGGAAGACGAGTTTTTGGTCGTTCCGGGGGATAATTATATTGACGGCGCATCACTGGGAAAAATCCTTGATACACCTTCATCGATGCTCGTGAAGACGCACCCGTACCCTTCGAACTTCGGTGTCGTCGTCATCAGGGACGGTCTGGTGGAGAGCATCGTTGAAAAACCCGAGCATGCACCAGCTTTCACCATCTCGACAGGGATATTCTCCCTTGACAGGGACATCTTCTCCTACCTTCATGAAAACGACCTGACCGATGCCATAAGCGAGATGCTCCGGCAGGGAAAAGAGATCCGTGCAGTCATGGCCGAAGACTGGCAGGATGCGATATATCCCTGGGATCTCCTGGCAATGAACGAGAGGCTCATCGGGAATATGAAACCGAAGACGTCCGGAATTCTTGAAAAGTCGGTTGTTCTCCAGGGAAATGTGGGGATAGGGAAGGATACGCATATTGGCCCGAACTCGGTGATAATGGGCCCGGTGGTGATCGGCGAGGAGTGTGAGATAGGGCCGTACAGCTGTATCGGGCCGTACACGAGCATCGGGTCACGGGTGAAAGTGGACCCGTTCTCCTGTATCGAGGATTCGGTCATCATGGACGACGTCTCCATTGGCGCCTACTCGAACGTAAAAAAATCAGTCCTTGGCGAGGGAGTTGTTCTCGGGGATCACAACTCGACGATCGTTGCATCACACCTGATGGAGATCGAGGGCAATCCAATACGAGGAAAATTCGGAGCGGTTATTGGGAACGAGACATCATGTGGTCCTTTTACAGCGATTGAAGGCGCGATAATCGGGAATAATGCGACGATCGGAGGCGGAAGAACGATCAGTTCGACGATAGCCTATGATGACGATATCACGGTGATCTGAAGTGTGCGGGATTATCGGGTACTGCGGCCTCTCACAGGCTGCACCCGTGCTGGTAAAAGGACTCAGGAGGCTGGAATACCGGGGCTATGACTCGTATGGCATCGCTGTCAGCAACAGGGACATCGTGGTCAGCAAGCGGCAGGGAAAGGTCTCTGAAGGGGAGAGGGACGCCCGGTCAATCCGCGGAAAGATTGGGATCGGCCACACACGCTGGGCGACCCATGGTGTCCCGAACGACCGGAACGCACACCCACACACCGACTGCAGGGGGGATATCGCGATAGTCCACAACGGGATCATCGAGAATTATGTTGCACTCAAACGGGATCTCATCGAAAGGGGGCACGCATTCCGTTCAGATACAGACTCCGAGGTGATCTCCCATCTCATCGAGGAGCACTACACGGGAGACCTCCTGTCAGCAGTGGAAAACACCCTCCCCCTCCTGGAAGGCTCATACGCCATCCTTGCAATAGCCAGGGGAGAGAAGAGGATCGTTGCGGCACGGCAGAGCAGCCCATTAGTGATTGGCATGGGAGACCAGGAAGTCTTTGCCGCCTCCGACATGACCCCGATTCTCGAATATACCGAGAGAGCGGTATTTCTGGAGGACGGCGATATCGTATCTCTTGCTCCCGGGCAGGTCGTGATTAAAAATTCCGGAAGCGAGGTGGTCCGGCCGACAGAACTCATCGACTGGTCGTTTGACGACGTGAGGAAGGGTGGTTTTCGCCATTACATGCTCAAAGAGATCTACGAGCAGCCAGAGGTGTTTTCCAACACCTTGAGGGCCCAGAAGAGGGAAGTGATGCCTGAATGGCTGAGGAAGGTAAAGAGAATCTCGATTGTCTCATGTGGGACCTCGTACCATTCGGGACTCCTCTTCAAGTATCTCCTGGAGGAGATCTGCAGGATCCCTGCAAGGCTGGAATTCGCGTCTGAGTTCAAGTACTTCCCGCCACCATTGAGCGAGCTTGTTGTCGGCATAACCCAGTCTGGTGAGACGGCAGACACCCTCGCTGCAATCAAGGTTGCAAGATCCTATAACTGTCCGACACTGGCCGTGACCAACGTGCTCGGAAGTTCCGTCACCCGTGTTGCAGATTATACGTTCTACATGCATGCCGGGCCCGAGATCAGCGTGGCCGCAACCAAGTCCTTCATTGCGCAACTGGCCGTGTTGATGCACATCGTGGACGAGTTGTCAGGAGGTACACTGACAGAATCGCTTGAGCGGGCCAACAGGGCAATCGAGGAGACGCTTCTTCTCGATATGGAAAGAGCGGTGGCATGCTGCAAGGATGCGGCGCATATCTTCTTTGTCGGCCGGGGGCCGCTGTACCCGGTGGCACTGGAAGGAGCACTCAAGATGAAGGAGATATCGTACATCCATGCCGAAGGATATGCCGCCGGTGAGATTAAGCATGGCCCGTTTGCCCTCCTGTCTGAAGAGACACCGGTGATTGCGTTATGTACCCCGGGGCCTACCTACAACGTGATGACCTCGAATATCAGGGAGATGAAGGCCCGCGGAACCCCGATGGTCATCCTCGGCGAAAACGGGGACCGGGACCTGGAGGAGATAGCCGATGTCTTCATCTCCCTCCCGTCACATGACCTGGTAACGAGGATTCTTACCGCAACGGTCACCCTCCAGCTGCTGGCATATCATACTGCTGATGCGCTTGGGAGGGATATCGACAAGCCGAGGAACCTCGCAAAGAGCGTTACCGTGGAATGATCATCGTCCGGTTCCTGCTGCCCTTACGAGCACCTCTTCATATCTGTCTGCAAGAACCTCCCAGTCATATTGTCGCGCGATAGAACGGAACGCCGCTCTATCGACAGGATGGGAAAGAATTGATCTGAGCTGGCTGATGAAGGACTCCTGATCATCATAGAACCAGATCCCGTCGTCGAAAAAATTCTCGAGCGCCCTCATCCTGCTCGAAAGGACGGGTACGCCGCAGGAGAGGTAGTTGAAAACCTTCCCGCCGATCGTCAGCTCGTTCTTTTCCATGTGTTTCAGCGGGTTGAGCCCGACATCCATCGCAGAGATATACAGCGAGAGTTCGTCGAATGGAACCGCCCCTGTAAAGATCACCTGGTCCGATACGCCGAGGGATGCAGCAATCTCCTGCACCCTCTCACCATAGTCGGTAAAGAGCCCGGGTCCGACAATCAATACCGTCACATCCAGTTCCGGCAGGGCTTCGATGACGGTCTCCAGGTCAACCCAGTACTCGAGTGACCCGATATATCCAATCACCGTTCTTCCATCGAGTTTTAGCCGGGCCTTCGCCTCATCCCTGGACATGGGTGTCAGTATCGTGGTATCGACACCATTTGGGATTACCGTGATCCTTTTAACTCCGAGGAGTCCCAGGTATCTCTCGAATTCACTGGATACGGTGATCACCTCCTGTGCCCGCCGTACATTGAACCTGGTCACGATTGCCGTGAATTTTTGAACAATTCTCCCGGTGAGCGAATCAGGATAATATATGGACGCGGACTCCCCGAGGTGATCGAGATAATCGAAGACAACAGGAGTCCCTGAAAAATTTGCGAAGAACGAAGGAAGAATATTTGCCGAAAGGATCACGTCTATATCTCTCTCTTTCACGATCCTCCGTATGTCAAGAAGATGACAGGGCGATGACAGAAGGTAGAAGAGGGACGGATCGTCGATGGATTTTCTGCCGGATTCGATGAGCGTGCACGATGTATCCCGGGGATTATTGTTCCTGAATTTTCCAAGGGGAAAATGGAGGACATGGACAGTGTGCCTTTTAGCAAGACTATCAAAGATAAAATTGAGCCGGTTTGGCACGGGATGGCGGATCCAGTCGGTCGTGGGAATGACGAGGATATTCATCTGACGGGAGAATAATCGACGCCTGGAGGCATAATGATACTCGTCTGAACTCAATTATCCGATGTCAAGATGAAAGGCCCGGTATCCTGGAGATCTATCTTCATGAGCGGCAGGCCTCTGTTTGTTACCCATCTGTTCTTCAAACCCTATAAACAGAATGCCGGATGATCTGCGGTTATTTTTATTCCTGGTCATTATCGGATATTTGAAAAAATAATTGCCGGAATCTTCTCTATACTATCGACGTTTTCATCCTGTGATGCGAATGAACCGAATCTTCATCCCGAATAGTGCTTCCGGTTCATCCAAATTCTTATACAATGTAACGGTCAATAGTTCCACTATCACAAATACAGGATGATTCCATGCAGTTATCAGAATTGAAAATAAAGAAGACAGACCTTATCATACTCTCAATTCTCTTCATCCTCGCCCTCTTCACCCTCTGGATCCGCGTTCTGCCGCTTTTGAACCTGAACACGGACATCCTGAATATCGTGGGAAGCGACGATCCCCTGTACAACCTTCGCCAGATCGAGCAGGTCCTTCACAATTTCCCCCATTACAGCTGGTTCGAGGCAATGACCCTCTTTCCCACCGGGCAGACCGTGCCGTGGGGGCCGATGTTTGTCTGGATATGCTCCACCTTCTGCCTGGTTGCGGGGGCCTCCACAAGGCCCGAGATCATTGCTGCCGCGCTGTGGGTCCCACCGATACTTGGCGCACTCATGGTCCCTCTCGTGTTCCTGCTCACACGAAAGGTCTGGGACTGGAAGGCAGGTCTTTTCGGGGCTTTTCTCATCGCGTTCGTCGGCGGCCAGTACTTCTTCCGGTCGCTTGCAGGGTACCTTGACCACCATATCGCCGAGGTCTTCTTCAGTACGCTCTTTCTCCTGGTATACATCATCGCCCTGCTCCATGTCAGGGACGAAAAGATCGACCTGAAGAGATGGGAATCCCTGAAATATCCTTTGTTATACTCGGGATTCGCTGGAATTGCATATATACTCGGTTTTTACACGATGCCCACGATGATCCTCTTCGCGTTCGTGGTGGCGATATCTACCGTCGTGATGGTCCTGGTCGACTTCCACCAGAAGAGATCGAGCCTGTATCTTGTCCTCTTGAACACGGTAGTATTCGGCCTGGCAATCCTTTCGAGCCTGGCTATTGGAATTCATTCCTCAACGTTCAGCCTGCCGTTCTATTCCCTCGGCCACCCCATATCCTATCTCCTGCTGATTGCCGGGACGGCCGTTCTCTATTATCTCTCCCGGAAACTGGAAGGAAAAAGTACTCTGCTCTTCCTGGGAATAGTCGTCGCAATCGGCGTATTTGGCCTTCTCGGAATGGCGGTTGCTCTTCCAACGTTATATGAGGCATTCACCGCGAGCCTGCTGGTATTCTTCGGCCTGAATCCCTATGCCATCACGGTGCAGGAGGCCCGCCCCTGGACCCTTGCAGAGGCCTGGGAGACGTTCAATTTCGGCCTGCTGCTGATGATCGGCGGACTTATTGTCATCCTTTACAGGATACGAAGAGAACTTCGGCCCGAGCTGATCCTCGTCCTGGTCTGGTCGGTCTACATCATCATCGCCGCCTTCAGGCAGATCAGGTACGAGTACTACCTGGCCGTGAATATCGCGGTGCTTGGCGGGATATGTGCAGGATTTGCCCTGGAGATGGCCTGGCCGGATATCAGGGCGATGGGGGCAGGGACTCTGCAGAAGGGATCAGACCCGGAAAGCGACGAGGGGAAGGAGAAACGCAGGGAGAAGGAGCCCGTCGCGAAAAAAGGGAAACAACAGGCTGCAAAGAGAAAGGCGCAGAAGACTCCGCCTGAACCCCAGAAGCCGAAGGTCCGGTTCACACATATCCTCCTGCTCGGGCTCGTCCTTGCATGTGCCCTGATATTTGCCTACACGTCATTTTCTTTCGATTACGATATGGCATCACAGAAAGGGATCCGCATGAACCAGGACTGGAGGGAGACGCTCGAGTGGATGAATTCCGATACGCCTGAAACAGGTGTCGACTACCTCACGATCTATGACAAAGAGACGTTCTCCTACCCGGCTGAGGCATACGGGGTGATGTCCTGGTGGGACTACGGCCACATGATCACCTACATCGCAAAACGCATCCCCAACGCCAACCCGTTCCAGGCGGGAGTATCAGGAAAGGAAGGTGCCGCGGCATTCTTCGTGACAGGTTCGGAATCCTACACGAACGCGATATCTGACTCAAAGAATGTCCGTTACGTTGTTACCGATATCGAGATGGATACGGGCAAATTCTGGGCCATGGCACAGTGGTACAACTCGTCGGTCGGAGTCGGCCCCTATCAGCAGACACTGATGGTACCGGACGATCCGGAAAATCCCTCGAGCTACAGCCCTGTCACATTCTATACACAGCCGTATTTTGTGTCGACAGTATCACGGCTGCACAACTTCGACGGCTCGATGACCCCTGCCTCCGTTGCGTACTATGTCGAATATACCAACGCCGTTGCGCAGGCACCATACCCTGTCGTCACAGCGGCCCGGCAGATGGAGGTGTCCCAGGCAAGGGCCCTTGCGGAGCAGTTCAACAGCAAGGCCCCGGCGGGGTACCACGCAGACGTGATGAGCAACATCATTCTGCTTCCATTGGATACCGTCCCCGCTTTGAAGCAGTACCGGCTGGTGCACGAATCTCCAGGCAACGTCTTTTCCGGGAGTCCGCCTGATGTCAAGTACGTCAAGGTCTTTGAATATGTTCCCGGCGCCCGCATCAGTGGGGAAGGCATAATAGAACTTGATATCGTCACCAACACGGGAAGACTGTTCACGTACCGCCAGGCCAGCGAGAATGGAGAGTTCATCGTGCCCTATTCCACCAGCGGCAACCCCTACGACGTGAAGGCGGTTGGACGCTACCGGATAGCCGGCACGGACAGGGAGTTTGATGTAGGCGAGGAGGCAATTCTCAAGGGGACGGCAGTCAACTGAGTATGGACTACAGGTGCTCGGCGATATTTGGGAATGAGTTCTCCAGGCATGCCATGGATCTGCACAAGGAGAGCGGGCACCGGCTGGAGCTTGCCGCTTCTGCTCTTCCCCCTGGCCTGCAGAAGAGAGATCCGGCCTTGGCCAATATAAGCGACCTGGAACTGGTTCACGATCCGAGGCACGTGAGGATGATCCGGAAACTCTGCTCGTACGGCGGGCGGAGATATATCGACATGGACACCTACGTCACCGAAGAATCCTGGGATGTAGCACTCCTTGCGGTCGGTTCCGCAATAAAAGCGGCCGAATGTGCGCTTGGCGGAGAGCATTCCTTTGCCCTCGTAAGGCCTCCCGGCCATCATGCCGAACCCGACCGGGCAATGGGATTCTGTCTCTTTAACAATGCTGCGATTGCTGCTGCCAGGGCACTCGAAAAGGTGGACCGGGTTGCCATCGTCGACTGGGACCTCCATCATGGCAATGGCACCCAGAAGATATTTTATGAAAGCGACAGGGTGCTATTCTGTTCCATACACCAGGGAAACCTCTTTCCGAGGAGTGGATGGGTTGACGAGATCGGCACGGGGAGGGGAAAGGGATTTACCCTGAACGCCCCTATCCGGAGAGGGTCTGCAATCTCCGATTATGCCTTCATATTCCGAAACGTCTTTGGCGAGGCGATCAGTCATTTCAGGCCGGATTTGGTTATCGTCTCTGCCGGACAGGATTCCCTCATCGACGACCCTGTCGAGGGGATGCGACTGATGCCATCCGATTACGGGATTCTTACCCGGATGGTGATGGAGATGACCGGCCAGCCTCTGGCCCTGGTACTCGAGGGCGGGTACGGGCCCTCCCTCGGGCTCGCGGTGCGGGAGATATTTCTCGCCCTGATGGGCACCGATTACCCATCGCCGGAAGGTCAGGTCCGGGAGAGTACGCGAGTCATTGCCAGGCAACTGAAAAAGATCATGGTCTGATGCCGGGGACAGAGTTCATGCAGGGCCTTTGCGGATTCGCTCCTTGTCAAGGTGTGATACCTCCAGGCCGGGAATCACTACGCGCACAACCGGAAAGATCGTCCGTGAGAGATCACAGACGCAGATTCTATCCACGTGTGGCCGGAGTTCTTCCGTCACCAGACGAATGTCCTCATCAATACGCGATGTGCTTTTGTCGGGTAGATCAGAGAGATCGATCCAACCGGCCCTGGAAAACCAGTCCTTGTTGATGCGTTTCATCCGTTCGTATCCTGCCTTTTGCAGGATCAGTTCCCTCTCCGGATGGAACTCGCCCTTGTAGAGCCTGGCGGCCCTGTTCCGGGCGACCTCGGTTAGGGCCTGGAGGCAGGCGATAACGGGATTCGGGTGGCAGGAGGAGCCCAGTAAAAGAAGCCCGGGGTCCCGTGCAACCGTGTCGTCCGCTGCTGCTGCTATCGTGGGAATTGATGTTCTTCCCTCCAGCAGCCAGAGGTGGATATCGATCCCTGCATCGGAATAGATATCCAGAAGGTCCCGCACCGGCCCGGCACTATCGACCTTCAGGCGTGTGCCCATTGACCGTTCACGGTCTGCACAGCTCAATGCGTCTGTCTCTATCACTTCAAGTATCGCGTGCAGGATCGCCTCCTCGATCACGTTTCCGGCGGCCAGTCCATGGGGATCGCTTTTGAAGATCGGAGGTGCCATACCCCCCGCGTTATAGGGATGAAATACCGCGTTTGCCGGGACAAGAACCTCTTCATTGTACAAAAGGTCGTATCCCGGGACCCACTGGAGCTTTTCATCGTCGTTTGGTTTTCTGGTCGGGAAAAGGTCCTCGGGATCAACCGCCCTGAATGCCCCTAGTTCATCGAAACCTGCCAGTTCCATGGGTTGTCCATATCGTTCCGCAGAAAATTTTTCAACGGCATCCACCATTGCGGATACCCTGGCCTGGACCGGATCAAGGCCCTTTCCGGGATGGAAGCGGAAGCTTCCAGGGACGGGTGTGATCCTGTTCGCAGCAAAACACGGGATGCCCAGGCGGTCGCATGACGTGATGTCAATCACCCCGGTGACACCGATCTGGTCCATGATGGGCTCGACGATCCCGCGTGTCTCTTCGGGTGATCGCATGCGATGCGCTCCATCAAAAAAGTGTTTTTTTACCTCCCGGATGGTGCATTTCATCACAAGGTGTGGGGCCGGAAATATGTTTATAGTTTCTCAAGGGTTATTGCTTGGTTGTATGAATGCGGCAGAAGCCCAGCCGGGGATGCTGGTCCGCTACCCGAGGACCGGAACGACCGGGGTAATCGTGAAAGTGGAGAAGATACAGGGAGAATTATACGCCGAGATCGATGCGACCAGCCTCTTCTACCGGGTGGATCAGCTGGTTCTTGCAGACAAGGGCAGTGAGAAGCACGAAGTCCGGAGAAAGTTGGACTTCGAAGAACTCAAAAAGGAGAGAGACGCCATCTCCGGAGTGGGGTTCCAGGAGGCTATCGAGCACATCGACCAGAGCTGTGAAGGCGGAGGTTAGTCATTGACGGGGATGGTCGTCAATTTGACAGACTGAACTCCTTTCTGCGACATCAACCTCTCGGCGAGCGTCTTTAACTGGGAGCCGTCACCACGAACAAGGATCACTTCCAGGCAGCGATCGTGTGTGACGTGGGAGTGGATCGAGGCCTGGATGATACTCATGAATTCGTGCTGAATGTCGGTGAGCGTCGTGAGCAGCCCGCGCTGGTCGTGGTCGTATATCATCGTGATGACGCCGTGCCGCTCACCCTTTACGTCAGACATCCACTTGTAATACGTAATATAACTGCGAATTGCATCCCGAATCCCTTCCGAGCGCGAAGAATACCCCCTGTAGTTGATTATCTCATCAAATTTATCCAGCAGGTTTTTTGGGAGTGAAATCCCGATTCGGGATAATTCCGTATCAATTGACATCTCCGGTACCCTCAATGTGTATCTGTTCATACCGCCTTTTTAATTTTTCGAAAAAAATGGAAAAAAACGTAATACTTGTTAAGATCCGAACCAGTGTTCTGAGGAATTTTTCCTTTTCCCTTCCCGGTGTCGCGGTATACTGTCAGGAAGTCAGCGATCAGGATAATCACCGGTATTCCTGGAAATTTTTTCTACCACGTATGTATAAGTATCATTATTCCATATTGAATAAGGAGGTTTGATCGCGTTTGCGTGATGTTACAATTCCAAGCGTCAATATCGGAGTCGTGGGACATGTCGACCACGGCAAGACAACACTTGTATATGATCTGACAAATGCCTGGACTGACCGCCACAGCGAGGAGATAAAACGGGGAATATCCATCCGGCTCGGGTATGCGGACGCCACATTCTACAGATGTGAGAGGTGCCAGGGCCCGGATGCCTATTCTTCCAAACCGGAGTGTCCGGTTTGCGGGGGGAAAGCGGAGCCTTTCCGCTCGGTCTCCTTCGTTGATGCTCCAGGACATGAGACGCTCATGGCCACCATGCTTTCAGGTTCAGCACTGATGGACGGGGCGATGCTTGTTATTGCAGCCAACGAACCCTGTCCGCAACCGCAGACCAAGGAACACCTGATGGCCCTTGAACTGGTGGGCATCAGCAGGATAGTCATCGTCCAGAACAAGATCGATGTCGTTCCCCAGAAAGAAGCGCTCAAGCACTATGAGCAGATAAAAAAATTCGTAAAGGGGACCATAGCCGAAGATGCCCCGATAATCCCGGTGTCGGCCCAGAAAGATATCAATGTCGGAGCACTGATCCAGGCACTGAATGAGACCATCCCTGATATGGAACGCGATCCCGGGGCAGAACCGCTCATGCTTGTCGCCCGTTCTTTTGACATCAACAAACCAGGATCGAACTGGAGGGATGTGAAAGGGGGAGTGATAGGGGGTTCACTCATTCGGGGAGTCTTAAAAGAAGGCGAGGACATCGAGATACGGCCGGGAAGACAGGTCCAGGTGGAGAACAGGATACGGTGGGAACCCATCACGACCCGGATAACCACCATCAACGCCGGGTCCAGGAAAGTTACGGAAGCCACTCCAGGAGGGTTGCTCGGGTTGGGGACCAAGCTTGACCCTGCCCTCACCAAGAGTGATGCACTGGCAGGCCAGGTCGCCGGGCACGTGGGACAACTCCCGCCCGTGCGGGACCGGCTGAAGTTCCGGGTCACCCTGATGGAGCGGGTTGTTGGATCGAGCAGCGAGCTCGTCATCGAACCACTGAAACATAACGAGCCGCTCATGCTCTCGGTCGGAACTGCAGTGACAGTAGGCGTGGTGAGCAGCACCAAAAAGGACCTGTCTGAAGTTGTCTTAAAGCGCCCCGTATGCGTGGAGGTTGGTGCACGGATAGCAATCAGCAGGCAGCTCGGAGCCAGATGGCGCCTGATCGGAATGGGAGAGCTGACCGAATAACGGTTCTTTTTGATGCAAATGCCCTGATGATCCAGTTTCAGTTCAGGATCGATGTCTTCGGGGAGGTCAGAAACCTTATCGGGGCATATGAACCATTAATATTAGCTGACGTGATCAAAGAATTACGGGGTCTTGCCAGGGGAATGGGCCGGGAAGGCAGTGCCGCACGTTCGGCCCTTTCACTCGTGGAACGATGCACCCGTGTTGAGAGCGGTATTCCGGAAGGCAGTGTTGATGAAAAAATTGTGGACTATGCCCGCCGAAAGGGATGCATGGTGATGACCAACGACAGGGCACTCAGAAATACCCTGCTTTCATATAGCATTCCGGTAATAACATTAAAACAACGGAAGAAACTGGAGATCTTGAGGAGATAGGTGGGTCCATGTATTACAGGATGAAACTGGCAGACAAGGTGAGGGTGCCGCCGCACAGGCTCGGAGAGGAGTTGAAGTCGGTTATACTGGATGTGCTCCAGGAACAGCTTGAGGGGAGCATCGACAAGGAGATTGGGATATTTATCGCGGTGACTGCGGTTCTCGACGTAGGGGAAGGCGAGATCGTGCCCGGTGACGGAGCGGTTTACTACGACGTGGACTTTGAGTCCGTTGTTTTGCGCCTCTCACTACAGGAGGTGACCGAGGGGCTGGTGGTGGAGACGACCAGTTTCGGTGCATTCGTTAGCCTCGGGCCAATCGATGCCATGCTGCATGTCAGCCAGATATCAGACGAGTACATCAATTATGACGAGAAGAACTCACGTCTCATCTGCCAGGAATCCAAGCGTTTTATCGGCGTGAATGAAAATATACGGGCAAGAGTCGTCACCCTGTCTCTCAATGAACGCGAGCCCCGGGACAGCAAGATAGGCCTTACCATGCGACAGTCGGGACTCGGGACGGCACGCTGGCTCGAAGAGGATCTGAACAGGGAGCTGGAGAAGGAGAAAGCAGAACATGGCGGGCGCTAAGAAGAAACTGGTCAAGGTCTGCCGTGACTGCCACAGGGTCGTCGACGGCGAGGCCTGTGTTATCTGCGGGACATCGAACCTGAGTACAGACTGGGCCGGCTACCTTGTCATCATCGACCCCGAGCGCTCGGAAGTCGCAAGAAGGATGAATATCAAGCTCCCGGGAAGATACGCATTGAAGGTTCGCTGAATGCTGGTTCTTCCAGAGGACAAACGCCACTATTTTAAGTCGCCTTTTGGGAGACTCCACCCTGGTGTTGCAGATTTGATCCCCGCACTGGACGGACGGATCATATACAGCGTTGGGGATGTGGTGACCTACTATCTCATTCAAAACGGCGTAATCCCGGACATCGCGGTCATTGACGGCCACACCATGAGGGAACCCTGCAAGTTCTCCCCTGCCGTCTTTTCCCAGAGAATGCATGCGCGAAACCCTCCCGGAACCCTTACCGGGGAGATGGTACGGGCGTTGCACGATGCCGTCAGCAAGGAACCGCCTGTCCTCATCATCGTTGAGGGAGAAGAAGACCTTGCGGTTATCCCGCTCGTCATCTGTTCCCCGGAGGGTGCGGTCGTTCTCTACGGGCAGCCGGGGGAGGGCGTGGTGGTGTGTGAAGTCGATTGGAAGGCCCGGAAAAAAGCAAGGGAGTTGCTTTCCCATTTTGTATTCCAGGATGAAAATATCGATAAATGATCAATTTTCAAGGTATTTGACGAATTCGGGTTTTACCTTTCCTGCAGGGGCTAGGATATAAATAACTTCAATGCCTATAATAAGAGGATATCGATGGAATTTGAGGTTACCAGGGATATAAGGAATGAACTCCTCGCGAGGAGAGAGGTTGATTTCATCCTCCGTTTTGATGGCCCCACCCCCTCCCGCGTGCAGGTTGTCGGTAAACTTGCCGCACAACTCAATGTTGGCGAGGACCAGGTTGTGCTCGACTCGATGAAGACCAGCTATGGCATGACCGAGCTGCGGGGGAATGCACGCATCTATGACAGCAAGGAAGCAAAGGAGAAGACCGAGCGCTCTTACCTTGTCACGAGAGGCACGCCAAAACAGAAAGAGGAAGCATAATGGCAGCAAAGAAGGCAGCGGCACCGTCTGTGAAGCGGAGTTCCTACTACAAGGTCGAGGGGGACACGGCAGTCTTTGATAAGAAATTCTGTCCCCGTTGTGGTCCGGGTATCATCATGGCCAACCACACAGACAGGATCGCCTGCGGCAAGTGCGGGTACACCGAGTTCAAGAAATAAGAGAAAATGCCTGTTTATGGGCAGATTTTAGGGATTGAGGGAACAGCCTGGAACCTCAGTGCCGCTGTTTTTGATACCGACTGTATTGCCCTGTATTCGAAGCCGTACAGGCCACCCGCCGGTGGCATTCACCCACGGGAAGCTGCGCAGCACCACGCATCCGAGATGAGATCTGTCATCTCCCGGGTTATAGAAGGGAGACCTGAGATCGGGGGTGTTGCGTTTTCACAGGGGCCTGGCCTGGGGCCATGCCTCCGGACGGTTGCCACTGCCGCGCGGTCACTTGCGATAGGACTTGGCGTCCCGGTTGTCGGGGTGAACCATTGTGTGGCACACGTGGAGATCGGCAGGTGGGCGACAGGGTGCCAGGACCCGGTGGTTCTTTATGCCAGCGGAGCCAACACCCAGGTTATCGGATTCCTGAACCGCCGGTACAGGGTCTTTGGGGAGACGCTTGACATCGGTCTTGGGAACGCTCTCGACAAGTTCGCGCGGAGCAGGGGACTTCCCCACCCGGGGGGTCCCATCATCGAGACGCTTGCCAAAGACGGGGAATATATCGACCTGCCATACACCGTCAAGGGGATGGACCTCGCATTCTCCGGGCTGGTAAGCGCTGCCAGGGAGAGTAAAGCCCCGATCGAGGATATCTGTTACAGTCTCCAGGAGACCTCGTTTGCCATGTGCGTGGAAGTGGCCGAACGTGCGCTTGCACACGCCGGAAAGGAGGAGGTGATGCTGGTCGGGGGTGTGGGAGCGAACCGCCGGCTCCAGGAGATGATGAGGTCCATGTGCGAGGAACGGGGTGCCGGGTTCTTTGTGCCCGGGATGAAATACCTGGGGGACAACGGGGCCATGATCGCGTATACCGGAAAGATCATGCTTGAGAGTGGCTACTCACAGCCACTCGATGCGATACAGGTCAATCCTTCATACCGCGCCGACCAGGTCGAGGTGACATGGAGAGATGATACCCCTGCGACCGCCAGGAACCCTGTCACTCTCGACGATATGACGGAGGCCCGGGGAGCGGAAGCGGTGGTGACCCTCCGGGAGGACGACGTCGTCAAACAGAGGGTGAAGAAGGGATACCGTCAGCCCGGGCTTGACCGTCGGCTGATTGCCGAGAGAACGCGGGCAGAGGCCAGGCTTATTACGGTCTCACGGAAAGCGGGAGTTCCCACTCCTGTTATCCGTGATGTCACCCAGGACACGATCGTGATGGAACGGGTGAGAGGGGTGCTGCTTCGTGAGGTGCTCGATGCAGGTACCCTTGCCAAGACCGGACAAACCGTTGGAAAGCTCCATTCGGCCGGTATCGTCCATGGCGACCTGACGACAGGAAATATTATCTTCCGGGACGGGTCATGTGTCCTGATCGATTTTGGCCTGGCCCAGTTCTCGCAGGAGCTGGAGGCGAGAGGAGTGGATATTCACGTCCTCTTTCAGACACTCGAGGGGATCACTGATGAATACCCTGGTCTCATCGAGGCCTTCTGTGCCGGATATGAAGAGACGTTTGCCGGCGCGCACGAGGTGCTCCTCCGGGAACAGGAGATAGAGAAGAGGGGGAGATACCTCTGAAACTGGTTGTTGTGACGAGCAATCCGCATAAGGCCCGCGAGATTGGAATATTTCTGGCAGGTTGCGTGGAGGTTGTGCATGTGAGCCTGGAGATCCCCGAGTACCGTCATGACGACGTTGCCGAGATTGCGAGAAGAAAGGCGGAATATGCGTACCGGGGGATCAAAAAGCCGCTCATCGTGGACGACACCGCTTTTTCAATCGATGCACTGTCCGGGTTTCCCGGGCCATACGCGGCATACGTGCAAAACACCATCGGCAATGCAGGGATACTGAAACTCATGGATGGCGTTTCCGACAGGGGCGCTCATTTCGAGACCGCGATCGCCTACGCGGACCAGGACGGGATCCGGGTCTTTCGAGGCAGAATCGACGGCACAATCGTTTCGGAACGGGGTGACGAAGGATTTGGCTATGACCCCATATTTGAATGGAAAGGCCGAACCCTTGCGGAATTGCCCGTGGATGAGAAGAGTGGAATATCCCATCGGGCACGCGCTCTCGCGGCATTGCGGGAATGGCTCGAGCAGGAGTGCATCGGATCATCATAAGAGTGAACATACAAAACCGTTAAGTCGAAGAATAACGTTGTATATAAGACGAGAAAGTGGTGCAGTAAATATGGCAAGATTCCCTGAAGCAGAAAACAGAATTCTCAATGTCAAGATTTGCATGAAGTGCAATGCACGAAATGCAATACGTGCGACACGCTGCCGGAAATGCGGATACCAGAACCTTCGCCCGAAGAACAAAGAGCGAAAGGCCTGACCCGGTATCAGGCGCTATAGAACGTTACTCTTTTTCCTTTCTGGCTGTATTCGCCCTTGAACGTCTCAATATTTCGTTTGTAGCCTAACCTGTCGACGAACCCGAGCTCACGGAGCCGTTCGCGCACACGCATCACGTCCTCCTCGTCCCGCCAGTCGGGCGTGTAGACATAGATGACCTTCGTGTTGTCCCGTGAGTCGGGGTTGGGCTTGGCTGTGCTCACCTTGGCGGATATTCCGAGTTCCCTTTTGCAGGTCGCATCTCTGACCTTGATCCACGCCTCATTCACTTCTTCCGGGGGCAGGAAGATGAGCCATTTCCCGGCAAGCTCGTCCTCGATCGCATCGGGGAGGACGTCGGGAGCGTCCTGCACTATCCAGTACATCCTGGTCGTTTTGCTTGGAGTGACCCCTTCACCTTCCCGAATCAGCTCATATATGGTATCAGGTGAATGGAACCTGCGGATGAGCGCCTCTGCAAGCTGGGGATATTCGGAGGAGAATTTTTCAAATATTGCCAGAAACCGATCTTTGAAGTCGACCTCTCCTTCAACCAGTTCAAAGAGAAAGTAGCCGTGATCACGCAGTTCGATGTTGAGCATATGTTCAAACAGTCCATATGCAACATCCGCCAGGGCGTCAGGGTCTACGTCATTCATATATAAGGATGTAAAGGGCTTTGGAAAAAAAGGTATGGATTGACTTTTCCACCTCTTCGCTACCTGGTGTGGATAGGGTTGATAAACCGGATACATTTTGTGGGGGCTACCCGCCCCCACACCCCCATGTGCGATGCCACGCCGCCGCCCCCGAAGGACGCCCCGGCGGCGGTTCGGTGACTGAATTGGTATGTAGATAACAAATCGATTCAGTCTCCCAACACAAAACAGCGAGGAGGCACTTTACCTGTTCAGTTTCTCTCTGACAAGCGAAGCGGCAAACTCACCTGACAGCAGCATGCCGCCGAAGACCGGACCCATGCGATGTTCCCCTGCAACCGCATTGGCGGCCATGCCCGTCACGATAAGGCCGGGATATACCTCTCTCGTATGGGAGATGATCTCGGATTCTGCACGGTCCGCCCACATGAACCCCTCTCCCTTCACCTCCAGGTCCCGCCCCTTCCTTTCCACGAGCTTGGCGACGACGGCATCGTGCCCGGTGGCGTCGATTGTATAGCGGCAGCCGATGGTGAGGGGATCGACATGGAGCCCGGCCATCTCAACCGGTGTCCAGTTGACAACCAGGCCGCTGACCCTGCCATCGTCCTTGACCATCACGTCCTCCACGAATACAAGGTTGAAGAATTCAGCCCCGCCACGGCACGCGGCGCTGGTAAGTCGCGCCACCGCCTCGACCGAACTCGCGACATAATAGCCCTCCTCGAAGGGCTGGTAAGAGATTTCGAACCTGTCGAGGAGCCTTCTCGCGGGTTCCTGCACGACGATACGGGGAAACATCATCCCTCCGCCCCACATGCCGCCCCCGACAGAGAGTTTCTTCTCGATGACGCCGACTTTGTATCCTGCATCTCCAAGAATTGCGGCAGCGGTCAGCCCTGACGGTCCTGCACCGACCACCGCCACATCCAGCTCGCTGTATTCGAGGAGTATCTTCATCTGGGAGGAGACAATGGCCCGCGTGATGGTAGTCTCGCTTAATTCCATCCCTTTCATTACAGGTACATCTGTGTGTGCGGTAATAATATCGATCGATTGGCCACCGGGCCGCACAACGCGTCCGGGCGCCGCCTTTTGCTGGAGGCCAGGTCTCTCATTATGCGGCGCTTAATGTCAGAAAAAACAATTATTGCGGCCTTTTTGGGGGTTTTGATTTGTTATTCATGCAATTTGAGGGAATGTTTATGAAGTGATTCCGATATATATTCAGGTATGAAATGGAAGCGTGATTTCGGGCTCACACTCCGGGTCTGGCTTACGATGTTCCTGCTGTTCCTGGTCTACCTTGTCTTCCTGTCGGTATTGCTCTGGCTCGGAATAGGCCTGCCATTCATCATCGTGATCGTGTTCCTGATGGCATTTGCGCAGTACTTCTTCTCCGACCGGCTGGTGCTGATGAGCACGCGGGCACGCGTGATAGAAGAAGACGAGTACCCGGAACTCCATCGCATGGTCGAGAAGCTGGCTGCAGAGGCAGAGATTCCAAAACCAAGGATTGCCATCATGCAGACCCCTGTTCCAAACGCGTTTGCTACCGGGAGGAGTCCCAAAAAAGCCGTGGTGGCAGTGACGGACTCCATCATGAGACTGCTCTCGCCGGGCGAACTTGAGGCGGTCCTCGCCCATGAGCTCTCCCATGTCAAGAACCGGGACGTGCTGACCCTCACGGTCGCCAGTTTCGTGGCCATGATCGCAGCGATAATCATGAACAACTTCCTCTTTGCAAGCCTCTTCTCGCAGAGAGACAATAACCCCTGGATCATTGCGGGAATCGTTGCAATCATCGTCTACTTCATCGCCCAGCTCCTGATCATGGCCCTCTCCAGGTACCGCGAGTTTGCGGCAGACCGGGGAAGCGCATATCTCACCGGGAGGCCGAGAGAGCTCATTTCAGCGCTGGAGAAGATCAGCGGACGGATGGACCAGGTTCCGGCCAGGAACAAGCAGATGATAGAGAGCGCGAATGCGTTCTTCATCATCCCTGCGCTCTCGGGAAGGACCCTGATGGAACTCTTCTCAACCCATCCCCCTCTCGAGAAGCGGATTGCAAATCTTGAGAAGGTGGAGATGGAGATCAGCGGCGGGAGAGGCTATTAAAAGCCCTCTCACCACTAATTTTCCCGTTTTCGAAAAACCGGCCGAAAAGGTCTTTTCCAGGGGCATTTGGGGGCATTGTTCGCTGCATCCTGATAAGGAACAAAAGTAATAATACAAATCATTGCTACATCTTAAAGGCACATTGCATCGATGGTCTAGTGGCATGACTTAGGCCTTCCAAGCCTATAGCCCGGGTTCAATTCCCGGTCGATGCATTGCGGGCTCGTGGTCTAGCTGGTTATGACGTCGCCTTCACACGGCGGAGGTCCTGAGTTCGAATCTCAGCGAGCCCATCGTTTGTATTTTCGTTGCGGTTTTTTCGGAAATCTCTGCCGATACGTGAAGACTGTTCTTCAGATTTATCTATTCTCATCAGGTGAATCCCCTATATTCCCGGCTTTTATATACACTTCCGATCCAAACTACTTCGAACAGACAGTGTAACCCCGGAGAGGGACTCATTTCAGAGGACCTGACACGGATTCCCAGGGAAGTGCAAAAACCATATGGAAGACGCAAAAATCCATGTAGAGTCCGAATACGGAAAACTTCAGGAAGTTATCGTCGGATTATCCACCGGAATGACACCGGACCTTCAGGCACCATGGTTTGAAGATGCTCTCCGGATTCTGCCAGAGGATGAAGCTGCCTATGCCCGGGAAACGGCCGGAATGAACTTTGCAGATATGATACATCCGGATACAGGGAAAAGCGAATCTGAAATGCTTGAAGAAGAAACCCAGGCTTTTATCACTGTTCTGAAAAAACTCGGAGTAAAGGTTCTTCGCCCGAAAGAGATAACTCCGGAATTCATTCGGGAGAATTATGGCGAACAAATCCTGATACACGGATACTCTCAGGATTTTCCCCGTGACAACCTGGTGATCATCGGAAATACCATTATTGAATGCAATCTGAGAACTCCTATCAGAAAAACAGACATCTCGGGTTTCAGTGAAATTTTACGGGAAAAATGCGTTGACGGTGTCAGGTGGGTTGCCATGCCGCATACAGAACCACTGGCAATTCCCGGTGACGAAACACCGTTGCTGGAAGGCGGCGATGTTATTGTTCTTGGCACCACGATCCTGGTGGGAAACTCGATGAATCCCGCTGTGGGTTCAAATGAAGCCGGATATCGCTGGCTGAAAAATTTCCTGGGTGATGCCTTCAATGTAATTCGTGTGCTGTTGGTCCCTGAGATTCTCCATCTTGACTGTGTGCTTTCGGTTCCCAGAAGTGGTCTCGCAATTCTCTGTCCTGAAGCGTTTGCAGAAGGCATCCCGAAAGCCCTTGAAGACTTTGACACAATAACGGTCTCTCTGGAAGATGCCTCAAGGCTGGCCGTGAATGGTCTGCCCGTTGACGAAAGTCATTACATCATGTCATGGAACGATCACAACGACAATACCTTTATCAGGGAAGAATTGGAAAAACGTGGAATTTCTGTTTATCCGGTATATTTCGGGGTTCATAACGGACAGGGCGGAAGTCTGCGGTGTGCAACTCAGGCTCTGATGCGCAGGTGCGAATAATACAGCGTTTTTGCAATAGAGATCATGAACCCGGGACATATAATCCCTGCCAAAAAGTACATCTTGACGCCCGGTGCATATGCGGGTGGATGGAATTTCGCTGTCTGAAAAACATCAGTGAAGAGTATCTCCTCGAAGATGTATCCCCGGAAGAGGCCGTCAGCTATGTGAAAGAACATTGTAGCGAGTATCGTGAGATCCCTCCCGATGTCGTGGTATTCAGAAACACGAGAATCATCCTGGATTCGCCCATGCTGGTAGGATTCCAGAGGGAAAAGAAGACAATCATTGTCCCGTTCACCAAGCGGTGCATGGGGACATTTCTCGCAAAGGTCGACGCTTCAGAAGAGGACTTCGACTTCTTCTCCAACTGGTCAGAAGATAGAGGTTCTCCTGATTGAAACGTGGGGTTCCATGCTCTCCGTTTTCCAAGTTCTGCCACATGCACCAGGGAAAACGGGGGTGTGCCTCCACAAAAAAAATTGGGGAATTAGTAGTTCTCGCACAGGACTTCGAAGTATGCCTGTGCATGATTGCACACCGGGCATTCGTCCGGTGCCCCTGAACCTTCTGCCACGTGGCCGCAATTCCTGCATTTCCACATAATTACGAGAGGTTTTTGAAAGACCATGCCTTTCTTGACATTCTCCAGTAACTTCCGGTATCTGAGCTCGTGATGGGCTTCGACCTTCGCAACCATGGAGAACGTGTTTGCGATATCAGAGAAACCCTCGTCCCTGGCAACGCTGGCAAAATCGGGATAAAGAGTTCCCCATTCAAGCTTTTCCCCCTCGGCCGCGGCAAGCAGGTTCTGTGCCGTCGTCCCGATGATGCCTGCCGGGTAGGATGCGACTATCTCTGCCTCTCCGCCTTCGAGGAACTTGAAGAAGAGTTTTGCATGCTCCCTCTCGTTATCGGCAGTCTCCGTAAAGATCGCTGATATCTGTTCGTATCCCTCTTTCTTTGCGACGCTGGCAAAGAACGAGTACCGTGTCCGTGCCTGGGACTCACCGGCGAATGCTGCAAGGAGATTCTTTTCGGTACGGCTTCCTGTCAAATTCATCTGTATGTTCAACCTCCAATCCACTAGATTATGATGCCCCTTCACATAGCAGTTGCTGATCAATACCGGTCTTGTCCTTCCCGTACCGGGGACCGCCCGGTTCCAGCTCAGAGATAAAGACCTTTGTTCTCTCGAAAAATTTTGTTTACAGATTGTTTAATTTGCTATACTGTGTCAGGCGCTCAACAGGCGGCTGCGAGGTTCTGGAAGCGATATCATCAAGGCTGAGTGACGGGGGCTCGTATGTTGATACATGCACGTGTATGCCAGATGCCGGTACCAGGCTCCACCCCATTGTTGCCGGATAGACATACAGGATCGTGTTCCGGGGGTCGTCAGGACACGCCGGCCCGTGTATCGGGCATGCGTAGTCATTCGGTATCGGGGTGCCATCCGGGAACAGTGCCGGTCCGTAGACGTTTCCGAACTGGTCGCGGGTGTTCTGTGTGTACGAGACAGGGTGTACTCCTCCATCAGGTGTCGTCCACTGTCCGTATGCTACCGGGGATCTTGCCCACGGAAACGCCATGGAAGGTGTCACGATTGCCAATAAGAGGACAAATATCAGCAATTTTATCTTCATTGTTGGTAACTCCGATCGATAGGTTATGATGCCCCTTCACATAGCCGTTGCTGTTTTTGGACAATCCATCTATTGGGACGAAGATCAGGCATGTGGATTTCATGATTATGGAAACGCCATCCCCACGCCGATAACGCTTTTATTGAGGCGCTACCAAACACCTTCGCATACAGACCGGTTGACATGCCAGGTTTGTCCCGGAGATCGGGATAATGGGTCCCTCTCCCGTGATTTTTTTGGATCCGGAAAAGAAATTTTTAAATAGGCTTCATTCCATGCCTTGATTAACCCAGACAGATGTCGTCGATAGTCCCTGATCTCGAATTTCTCCTTGTGGCGGTGACCTCCATCCTGGCGATCATGAACCCGCTGAGTACGACTGCCATCTATAGCGTTCTTACCGAGGGTGCGACACCTGAAAGCAGGAAACAGGTCGTCGTAACGGCGATGAAGATCTCTCTTTCTGTGCTGTTGTTCTTTGCATTGACAGGTCAGCTCATCTTCAGGATCCTCGGGCTGACAATTCCGGCCTTCAAGATCGCAGGGGGGGTACTCCTCGTCCTTGTGGCTTTCGGCATGCTCTATCCCAGGAAAGTCGAGTATGCGGCGGCCGAGCTCGAGAACATCGCGATTGTACCCCTTGCCTTCCCCCTCACGTGTGGTGCCGGAACCATCACCACGGTCATCCTCCTGGCATCGGAATCCGGAAACATCATCCAGACGGTGTCGGTGTTCGTTGCGATCATCCTGGCCGTTGCCATATCGTACTATGCCATGACCTATTCGCACTTTATTTTCCGGTACATCGGGGAGGAGGAACTAAAAGTCATTCCAAAGCTGATGGCAGTCTTCGTCCTGGCAATCGCAATCCAGTTTGTGATAAATGGCCTGGCAGAAGCTCTCCCCCAGATAGTATCCGAGATATAACTGTATCCGGGAAAAACCAGCCCCGCTGGTGCAAAAACAGAAAAACCGTTTTTTGAGGGCGCGGTTATGAGGTGGCGGCCCGGGGCGAATCACTCCTGTGAATCTGGGAAAGGGGGATTTTTGGGAATACCAGAAGAAGAGTGGCTGTATCGTGATATCCTCATGGTGACCAGGATGTAAACCATCAGGGGTTAATATCTGATTTCGCACGGTAATTGGCCGTGGAATATTTATCTCCCGCATTATATGGCAGGATTTTTCTCTTGCATATTCGTTAGTCTAATAACCTTGAAAATAAAACTAGTGCGATAGCATGGGGGTAAAGGATCTCATCATCATCGTTGCACTCATGGCGGCATCTGCGTATGCCATCGTCCCGGCGTGTGCAGATCTGCCTTCAGAGATGGCTCTGTCGTGGGTGCAGAAAGGTGATGATCTCATCCAGCAGGAACGATACAACGAATCGCTTGACTGTTACGAGAACGCGATCGGATACGATCCGTATCACGCTCAGACCTGGAACAAGCTGGGTCTCGCCCGGATGGCCATATCCGATTATGATGGAGCGGTCCGGGCATTCAACCGGTCGATAAGCCTTGATCTGCTCTATTCAGCGGCCTGGAATAACAGAGGCGATGCGTATTTTTCCATGGGGGAATATGAAGCGGCCATCGAGTCGTATGACGGAGCGCTGGCCATCAATTCCAATGATCTGTACGCCCTCGTCCATAAAGGGATCAATCTCCAGCATTCCGGCAAATCAGCCCGGGCGATGGCGGTCTACGAAGAAGTGATCCAGATCGCGGAACGGGAAGCACGAAAACGTCCCAATGATGCGAATTTTGACCCCTCGCTCTGGACGGACAAAGGTGACGCTCTCTTCCAGCTTGGCCGGTACGACGAAGCGCAGGAATCCTACGAGATCGCCCTGGGGATAAATCCGAAATTCCAGGGCGCGGTTGAGGGAATGCAGCGAATCGGGGAAATCGAGACCGAGATGAACAGCACGACCCCCGGTGAAAACAACGGCGTTTTGCCGGCAGAGAAGGAACCGACCCCTACAACTGCACCACTTACGGGAGCATGCGGGTTCCTGGCAGTCGGGATAGCCGCAGCCCTTATCTTTTTTGCACGGTGGAGGGACGGGGGTCCGCCACCCCGGTAATCCCGGAACACCGTGTATCTCTCCCGGGAGAAACTTCGGAGGCCATGGTACCTTGTTTTATCACCTGATCCTGACAGATGACTGCAACCTGTGCTGCAGATACTGCAGGGGAAAGATGTTTGGCGAATTCGATGGTGAGACGCCCGGCGAAAATGATATTGATTCCTATCCTCCGCCTGATCTCTCGATCGACCTCGAGATCCTGTACCGGTTTTTGAGCGAGGATCCGGATCCCTGTCTCACGTTTTACGGGGGCGAGCCGCTCATGCGCCCGGATATCATACGGGAGATCATGGACAACGCGCCTGTCCGGCGATTCATGATACAGACAAACGGGACTCTCCTTGGAAGCCTTGGTGCGGAATATACAAACCGGTTCGAGACCATCCTTGTCTCAATTGACGGACCCGAAGAACTGACCGATCTGAACCGGGGCAAGGGGACGTACCGGCGCATCATGGATTCTCTCCATACCATCACTTCGGAAGGATTCAGCGGCGAGATCATCGGCAGGATGACTGTTACAGAAGATACTGACATCTTTGATGCCGTCCGGTATCTTGCAGACAATACGGACTTTTCGTTCCAGTCAATCCACTGGCAACTGGATGCCTGCTTTTCGAAGGACTCGGACCGCCCGGCCTTTCCGGATTGGCTCAATGCCTGCTACAATCCGGGGATACACCGGCTCCTCCGGTTCTGGAGGGATATGATGGAAGAGAAGGGGGTCGTAAAGAGGTGGTACCCGTTCCTGTCAACGACAGAAGATCTTCTCCTGGGCAGGCCGGCACAGCTCCGGTGCGGGGCGGGCCATTCCAACTATGCCATCATGACCGACGGAAGTATCGGCCCCTGTCCGGTAATGGTCGGAATGAAAGAGTATTATGCGGGCCACGTCAGTTCGACCTCGCCAGGTGACCTTCGCGAAATACCGATCGGCGGAGCATGCACCACCTGCGATGTACGGGACTTCTGCGGAGGCCGGTGTCTTTATTCAAATATCACGAACCCCTGGCCAGATGATCGGCGTATTCCCGTATGCGAATCGGTCAGCAATCTTCTTGTTGGTATACAGGAGATCCTTCCGGATATCAGGCGTCTGCTGGAGTCCGGGAAAATTTCTGAAGAGGGATTTATGCATACCCGCTATAACGGGTGCGAGATCATTCCCTGATAGCGGGCGGTGACAATCCCCTTACCGGTGGTACGGCTCCCCTCTTGAGATACGAAACGCCCGGTAGATCTGCTCCAGCAGGATGAGACGTGTCATCTGGTGGGTAAATGTCATCGGAGAGAGTGAGAGACGGACATCGGCGTTGTCGAGGAGCCCCTCCGAAAGCCCCGACGCTCCGCCGATAATAAATGCCAGGTCGCTTCTCCCGGAGAGTTCCCATCCCGTGATCTGACGTGCAAATTCTTCGCTTGTCCATGGCAGGCCACCTGGATCGAGTGCGACGACGAGGCTGTTTTTATTGATCGCCCGTGAGACTCTCCCGGCCTCACGCTGCATGACACCGTCCCGCTCATTCCTGGAGAGTGGTTCCTGGAGTTTCTCTTCCTGTACCTCCTTTATCTCAACGCGGCAGTAGGAAGAGAGCCGCTTGGTGTATTCGGCGATCCCCTCTTTAAGAAAATGCTCTTTCGTTCTTCCCACCACGATTATCCGTATCTGCATCTGCCTGGTTATCTCATCGACATAAAGAAAGATAATCCCTGCGCCAGGCATGGGAAGGGCGGTTTTACTTTCACGCCACACGGCCGTGATTTAAACCCGGACCTGCGCACCTGTAGTGTGAGGAGGCGGGATGGAAAAACCCGTACCGGGACCCGGATGCCTCCCCTCTGCAATAAACCTTGAATCGAGAAGCCTCGTAACTCCCCCCCTTTTCCGGGGTTTCTCTATTTATCCTTTCAGGGTGGCCAGGTTGGCAAGAAGAAAATTGTTGATTTTCGGGTTTTTATCACACGCCCCATGCTCTTGCGATTGCAGACGCCGTCAGTTTCGGGGATTGCACGGTGTAGCTCCCTGTCGAAAGCGGGGAACGTGGAGACCCCGGGCGGTGTGAGATCCGGGGGTTGAAGGGACACGGATCCCACCACACACCAGGATGAAGGGCCCGATGATAGCACCAGAAAGCTGTTGTATAATTCCCGGGCTCCTTTCCTGCCGATGATGCCGACAGTGTATCCCCTGAACGACGGCCCGGTACCAGAAATTGAAGAGAACCATGACGATGGATCCCATGGCAACACCCGGACCCACGGCGGACCCGCACCTTCCTGCCATGATGTGCCATCCTGCGCCAGAGGATTGATGGATAGGAAAAAAATGACTAATCCGGGAGAAACAGGAGATATGTATTTTAAGACAAGACCCTAACAGAAAAATATGGCCCTCCGATCGATCAATCTCCCCGGGATAGGTACGAAATACGAGCTTGAAACCGAAAAAAAAGATGTTGTGGCCGTTTTCTTCCTGAAAAACGGGAATATTCAGATGTATACTCTCCCGCACGACTCTTCCGACCCCGGTGTTGCAGAACTGACATCTGCAGAGGCGAGAAGGCTCGGGACAATTCTTACAGGGGCCATCATGGAAGCGGACAGGGAGAGCGTTGAGATCGCCTTCTCCGCCCTGTCAGATCTCCGCATAAGCATTCATACATATACCATCGGGAAACGTATGGCCAACAAAAGCCTGGAGGAACTCCAGATCAGGGCCAGGACCGGTGTCACGATAATTGCCGTCTCGCGAGGCGAGAAGAATGTCATCAACCCCCCTCCGTCTTTTGTGTTCCATGAAGGGGATACGCTGGTTGCAATTGGTGAGACGGACCAGCTCAAAACATTCGAGCGTGAAATCATGGTGGATTGATGGAAGGGATAGTCCTCGCGCTATTCGTCTGCCTGATACTTGCCCTCTTCACGAAGCGATTCGCGCTACCCAGCATCCCCTTTTACATAATTGCAGGACTCCTGCTCGGGGAGAGCGGCCTTGAACTGGTGGCAGCCGATGAGATCTCCAGGTTTTTGACCGATCTCGGGTTGCTGTTTTTACTCTTTTTCATGGGGCTTGAGATCAAGCCCGGCCGGATCTGGCGTAACCAGTCCGCCTTTGTCTCGAGCGGGTTGATTGACCTCCATATCAACATGATCCTTGGCTTTCTCGTTGCATATGTACTTGGATTCTCGTTGTTTGATGCGGTGATCATCGCCGTTGCATTTTACATAAGCAGCACCGCCATGGCCGTCACCTCCCTGATCGAGAATCACAAGCTGCTCCTTCGTGAATCAGAGACGGTTGTCTGGCTGATGATCTTCGAGGACATCGTGCTGATCATCTTCCTCGCATTCATGGGAAATTCCGGTGGCCATCCGCTTCTCATAGTCGTCAAGATATGCATACTCCTCGGAGCAATCATCGCGATCACGCATTTTGGGAGGCACTACCTGATATCAATACTCAAGCGGGAGGATGAACTGCCCGTATTGCTCACATTCTCGGCTGTCCTCGGGATTGCGGCCCTCTCAAACACGATAGGCGTCCCGGAATCCTTCATGGTGATCGCATTCGGGACGATCCTTGGCACCATCGACCCTATCGCCTTCGAGATCCACTCGAGGCCGTTCAAGGACGTCTTTCTCGTCGTATTCTTTGTATTTTTCGGCATCACCGTGAACCTCTCCTCAGGAGCGATCCCGCTCTTCGCCATCATCGCCATAAGTCTCCTTGCGATCCTCTCCAAGTTCCTGTCAGGTATGGCGATTGGGAGATATATCCATAAAAATAACCATTCAGGAATCGAGATCTGGTCAAACACAGCCAGCCGCGGGGAATTTTCCATTGCCATTGCAGCCATCTACGGATCGGCCGCAGTATCAGGCACCATCGCGACAATGGTGATAATAACCTCGATAATCGGTGCCTTCGCTGCAAAATTCAGTGGAAGGATCCAGAAAAAATTCAGTTCTTTGGGGAAACCGGTGCGTCCGGTGCCAGGAACCTTGGAGACGGCGGATTCGGGGCGAAAGGACGATTGACCGCCCGCCGGAATCTCCCTGAAATCTCTTAATATGGCTCTTTTCTCCCTGGTGTGGGTTGGATTGATGAACCGGATACAAATTGTTGGGGCTATCTGCCTCCACATCCCCATGTGCGATGCCCATACCGCCGCCACCGAAAATATCGTGAGGCTGATTCACAGTCAAAATTTGAGCAATTGGGTATGAGTTCTGTGAGTCCGCCCCGGCGGCGGTTGAGGGTGACTGAATTGGTATGCAGATTACAATTCGATTCAGTCTCCCCACGCAAAACAGCGAGGAGACCTTTATATCATCCGATCTCGGAACGCATCCGGAGAAATACCGGCCCCCTGACATCCACCTTCTTCTTCCTGTCGGTGATTGCCCGCATGGCATACTCCCCGATTCGCAGGTTGATGTCACTTGGCAGCTTGACCATCTTCACCTGGACAGTTGCGTCCCTCCCGCACCGGGCTTCCTCCTCGATCACGGCCGCCCCGAGTGCCGCCGCAGCATCGAGGTAGCATATCCCAGCAGGAGTTCCCTCTGTCCTGACAGCGGCCCATTTCTCGGTGTCTGGCACACCAAGCACCGACCCGGAATGGACGAAGATCTCGTTTTTGCATGCCGGTCCGCAGAGGCGCGTATTTGATTCCTGTTCCTCCACAAACACTCTTACTGCATTTTCCGCCATAGTCCCTTCCCATGCCAGGAACGAGCAGGGGCCGGGCTCGTCTGCATGTGTGGTCGCGGTCTTTTTGATCGCTGAAGCGAGCAGTCTTCCCTCCGCCGTTTTCGGCTCCTTCCTGAACCCTATCGCCCGTGCGATCTCGAGATCGGAGAGAGGTGCCGGATAGAACTGTGGATATGTCAGCCGCCGGATATCATCCGACTTGTAGGTGAGCATGGCCAGTCTCTCGACCCCCAGTCCCAGGTTCATGACTGGGATGCCGATTTCATATTCGGCCAGTGCAGACGGTGAGTACATGCCAAAGGTCGCCACTTCCACCCAGTCATGGACCGGATGGCGGGCATACACCTCGGTCTGTGTATCCGGCATATAGTACTTGGAACGCTTCTCGTCAGGCGTGAACCGGAAGTCCGTGAAACCGAATGCCGAGAGGAGTGCCTGGCTTACCGCTTTTCCCTCGTCAACCGAGATATCCTCGCCTGCAACGACGCAGCTTGCCGAATGATAGCACATCAGCCGGGTCGGCCCTTCCTCCTGTTCACGCCGGAAACACCTGTCCACGGAGAAGAGGCGCAGGGGGAGGAGGCTCTTGTCCCAGATCGAGGAGAGGGTGAGGAACCACCCGCTGGTCATGTGGCTCCGGAGCGTGTTCCTGGATGACCGTGGTTCGAGGTCCCGGAATGCCTGGAAGACCCTGTCATAGATCTCCACCGTCATGCCGTCATCGATGCGGAGTGCCTCTGATGTGGCATGGATGAGGTCGTCACCGTCAATTGCGGATTTCTTGTATCCCTGGAGGATCTCCCTGAGCCGTGCCTCCTCGTCAGGACTCACATCCTTTCCCGTTATCCGGGAGATGCCGTCCAGTTCAGGCCGCCCTATCCCCTGGTTCGGGCGATCCAGCCCGCCGAGATAGAAGACCCGGTCCAGGACAGCGCTGGCTTCTGGTCCGAACTGCCGGTACACATCCTTCTCCTCGACAATGATGGGATTGCATGTCTCGTCAAAACCGATCAGCAGATAGGTCTCCCGCAGTCTGTTGACCATCTCGTATATCGGGTGTGCCTGTGCCCTGGAATATGAAAGGCGGGGGTATCGCCCTTCCTGCCCGGGAGGAGTGAGGACCTCCGGACCCTCGTGCCATGCCCGCTCAAAATTCTCCCGTGCCCGTTTCCTGAATGAATCTGTATCAAATCTCATCTTCTTCTCTCCAGACATACCACCCTGCTGGCCTGGTTCTCGTCCAGAACCTCATAGTCGGTACATGCGGCGACCTGTTCTGCAAAAGACCTCACATGGGAATGTGGTGGCATACGGTCTCTCGTTAAACGTTTTCTACTGTACCCGAGAAACATATAGCCCTTCACTTCCACGTACGTCGCACCCGAGTCCTGGACAATGCGTCCGTACAGTTCCGGCATATGATCATTCAGACCTCTTACAAGCGTAATCCTGATAGCAGATCTCTTCTTCCCGAGCATCGAGAGGCTCTGCATGATGTAATCCCAGTAGTCTTCGTCCGGCCTGCAGACCTTCAGGTATGTCTCCCTCTCGGGCGCGTCCAGCGAGACATACAGCTGGAACGGGTTGCAGTCTTCCAGGACCCACGGACGCGTGCCGTTGCTGACAACGAAGGTGGTGTACCCTTTCTCGTTGAAGAGCGTCACCAGTTCGGGAAGCCGTGAGTAGAGCGTGGGCTCTCCTGACAGCGATATCGCAACATGCTTCGGATCGAGCGCTTCAAGGAAACGCTCTTCTCTGACATACGGCGATACCTTGTACCCGGAGAGGGCTTTCTTCTGGAGCCGGGGGACCGCATCCACTATCTCCTGCGGTGAGCATTCGGTCTCTCCAGGAAAGACATGCTCAAACGATCTCCAGCAGAAGAGGCACCGCTGGTTGCACCGGAGGGTGGGGGTCAGCTGTACGCACCGGTGGCTCTCGATTCCGTAGAACTGGTGCTTGTAGCACATATCCTGGTCTTTCAGTGCCTTCTTGCACCAGAGACACGGCTTCACGGCTGCAGAGGCGTCCGATCGCACGAACTGGTATCCCTGCCGACGGAGGGGCTTACATTGTTCGGGGAGCATCGATCCCAAGGCTCTCCAGGGCCTCTCCAAGCGTGTTTTGCGTCGCCTTCACCAGGGTCAGCCGGCTCTTCCTGGTCAATCCCTCGCTTTTGAGCACCGGTTCAAAGTGGTAGAAGCTGTTGAAGAGATCGGCGAGTTCCCGGGCATAGATTGCAAGCAGGTGAGGTTTGAGCTCCTTTACCACCATCTCTATGGTGTATGGGAACTTTGCCAGGTGCTTTGCCAGTGCGATCTCGCTCTCGCGTTCCAGGGTATACGCCTCCTCGAACTCTCCTGCCTTCTCAAGGATACTGCATGCCCTGGCATACGCATACTGGATGTAGGGGCCGCTCTGGCGCTCGAAGTCCAGTGCCTCTTTCCAGTCAAAGACCGTGCTCTTTTCAGGGGATATCTTGACGATGTCGTACCGGATAGCTGCAAGCGCGACCGATCGTGCGATTGCATTCCTTTTATCAACATCGAGTTCCGGCCTGCGTACGGTGACCTCTTCGAATGCCTTTGCGGTGACCTCGTCGAGGAGCTGGTCTGCTGACACGAACTTTCCTGCCCGCGTACTCATCGATCCTTCGGGAAGCGAGACGAACTCGAAGTAGACGATCTCGGGGAACTTCTCTCCCTGGAGTTTTAAGGTGGCGATCAGCTGTGCACCGATGAGCTTGTGATCGGCCCCCAGTACGTCGATCATTCGGTCGAAGTTCCTCCCTTTCCATATGTGGTATGCGAGGTCCCTTGCCGCGTATACCGATGTCCCGTCGCTTCTCCGGAGGACATACTCCTTCTCGAACCCGAACTCCGAGAGATCGAGCCACATTCTCCCGTCAGTGTGGCATTCATCCAACCTTTTGATCCCATCGAGAACGCGTTCGGTATCGCCGTTCCTGATGAAATCGCTCTCCCAGACAAAACGGTCGTGGTATGCACCCAGCCGTTCCAGCGTCACTTTAAAGCCGTCGAGACACTGGGAGACGGCCGACCTGAAACTGGCCGAGACCGCCGGATCACCGCTCTCCACGTCCTGCATCAGGGAGTCGATCTCCTCCACGATCGAAGGATCACTCTTTATCTCCCTGTTTGCGGCGATATAGACACGCGCAACGTGGTGGTCTCCCTTCTCACCCTCATTCCGGCTGATGCCAAGATGGGAGAAACCCCAGGACACGATGGCGATCTGCCTTCCCATGTCATTGACGTAGTATTGCACTTCCACGCGATGCCCGGCCTTTTTGAGACACCTGGCCAGGGTGTCGCCGATGATGGTGTTTCGAATATGTCCGACGTGGAGTGGTCCGTTGGGATTGGCGCTGGTATGTTCCAGGACAACGCGCCCGGGTCGCACGGGGACAGATCCATACCCCGGCCTGACCGCTTCTCGCAGTGTCTCCTCGATATACCCGGGTCCGAGGATGAAGTTGATGTAGGGTCCCTTCGCCGCCACCTTCACCGAGGCGAGCTCCGGGCGGCTGGAGAGTGTTGCTGCAAGTTCCGCCGATATCTGTGCAGGGTTCTGTTTTCTTGTTTTCGCGAGCGAAAACGCCACCGTGGAGGCGAGATCGGCATGTTCGCCACCCTCCACGAGCCCGACATCCGGAAGCCCGGTTACGGCCCTGAGTTCGCCTGCAATGGTGTTGGAAATTTTCAGAAACATCAGAGTCCCGTCCTGTACCGTAATATTGCTGCTATCCCACCGAATGCCGAGAAAAGGATCGATCCCTCCTCGAAATCGTTCGAGATTATCTCAACCTTCGTGCTGCTCTGATCGGCCAGGCGGGTGAGTTCCTCGATAATATCCACCTCCTCGTCGACGACGAGTGGCGCGGTGCACTTCCGGCAGGTATGGGGTATGATATCCTCTATCGTCTTTCCCGGTTCCAGATGGATCGTGCGTTCTTCGGAGTGTCCGCAGTTCTGGCATTTTATCCTGACCCTGGATTTCCGGAGGCTTGAAGAGAGAAGGAGGACGTCCACGGCACCCAGTTCGAGGTTCTTTCTCACGCTATCCTCGCCGTATGCCGCAAGGCTGTCCTCTTGTACGAGCTCTTTTAAGAAGCGGTTCATGTATTCCTTCTCCCTGACCACGTCCATGCCCTTCAGGGCGTCCTTTGCGGCATCCACAAGTTCCGAAAGGCCGTCTTCGTTCGTATACGCCACGTCGAAGAGACCGATGATACGCTTCTGCACCTCGTGGTGGAAATACTCGCCTGCCTCGAACTCTTCCTTGGTCGGGCTCGGCCCCCCGATAAGGACCCCCTTGAACCGTTCAAAAAAATCCTTTTCGGCAAGGAATATTGCACTTGCACGCTCTCCGATCTTTGTATAGAATTCGTTGATGGCAATCTCACGGAGGCGCTGGAAACGGACGCTCGACTGTCCACCCTTTCGCTGTTTTCCAGGGACGGTGGATGTGACGCCCCCCACCGGATCGATGCGGTTGCCGCGGAGGAACCCCCAGTATGCCTCTCTCCGGTCAAGGACCAGGAGCCCGTAGATGTTCTTCTCCTCGAGCATCTCGCGGAGCGGTTCGAGCTCGAAGTTGGAACTGCACCGGTACATGTACAGGTTCAGGGGTTCGGGTGGCTCGATTATGGTACAGTCAAGGCTGGTGCGATCACCACCAAGCTGGACTGTGCCGCAGAAGACGGCCATGCCGTTTTGGGGCGGGTTCTTGTAATAGCGGAGACGGGAGAGGATCGAGGAGATGGCGCTCTGGACGTTTGTCCTGGTCTGCTTGCTCTTGATATTTGAACACTGCCCGAACTCGTCACGAAGCTGGGCTGTCACGTCATGGATCTGCTTGTCAGGGGGTATGTAGATCGTGATGAGTTCTGTCCCGCTCCCCTGTTTTGACTCCAGTTTTTCAAGGGTTTTTTTGAATTCGTAGCGCTTTCGCGCATCGTCCATCTCCACTGTCTCGGTCATGAGCATAATTCTCCGCTATTGAAAGCTTGTACCTCTTCAGCTCCGAACGCCATAAATTTGAGCACATTCATCGATGATCTTTTCGTCAACCTCGCCGCAGAGACCGTGGGACCCGGGAAATTCATGGAATATGCGCGGCTCTCCGGATAGATTGTATAGTGCACGTCCCTCCTCGAAGGGGATGATCTCGTCCGACCGGGAATGGAATATCCACGAGCTCTTCGGCGAGATCCTCTCCATGTAGAGATCGGGGTCGATACTGAGCAGGAAGAGGCGGGCATCTCCGGAATACTGGTTGCCGGCAAGGCCAAACCCCGACGTGGAAACGCCGATATACCCGGAGAAGACGGGATCGAGTGCCGTCGCGATGGCAGCATATCTTCCGCCGTTGCTGGAGCCTGCAGCATATACCGGTATCCCGTACCTCTCTTTCACATACTCCCCCGCATGGATGAGATCGCATATCGAAAGGTAATACTGTGGCCAGTCCCCCTCCCTGAAACGCTGGAAATCCCTGTCGATGCTGAATGGGTACCCTGTCGTCTCACCGCCGTTTCCCCGGAGGTCGAGGACGAGGAATGCATACCCTGCCCGGGCATAGCTTATGGAGCGGTTGTAATGCATCTCCTTCCTGACACCGGCGCCCGGAGCAAGGACAAATCCTGCAACCGGGTCATCAGGTGCGGTAAGCAGCCCATACACATCTCCTGAACCCGTGTGCAGGATAACCCTGCTGACAGAGATATTCGAGACCTGCGTTGCCTCATCTTCAGAGACGGTGCATTCACCACAGGAGAGGGAGAGTGCGCCTGAATCGCTGACAGAGAACCGGGCCTCTTCCCGCGGGCCCTGGACACATCCTGCAGCAGTCAACAGGCCGATCAGGAAGAGAAGAGTGACTAGGGCTGGTTTTCCCATCTCAATCGCCGGTGCAGCGTTCGACGAGACATATGGTCTTTGCATCCGAGATCCGGCCGTCTTTTATCATGCCTCGCAGGTCAGAGATGCTCACCGTTATGACCTCGATGATCTCGTCATCGTCCTTTTCAAATTCGCATGAAGGAGTGAGGTTGTGTGCCTCGAATAAGTAGATCTTCTCGTCGGTGAACCCGGGGGTGGTATAGATAAAACCCCTCTCCACGAGCACATCAGCCTGGAAACCCGTCTCTTCAATCAACTCGCGGTGCGCTGCATCTCTCGGGCTCTCCCCGGGATTCAGGGTTCCTGCAGGGGCTTCGTAGATATATTCCCCGATTGCGAAACGGTATTGCTTCAACAGGTAACAGGACGAATCACCCCTGACGGGGAGAATCGCGACGGCGTGGCCGGGCCGCACGACGATCCTCTCGACCTCTTTCCCATTCGGCAGTTGATAGGACTTCTTCTCAACAACGAGCCTGTTTCCATGGTAAATTTCCATTTTTTTACTCCTTCTCGTATTGGATTGGATCGCGAAGCCCGAGCCTTGAAAACGCCTCCCTCCGGTAATGACAGGCGCCGCACTCGCCGCACGCACGTTCTTCGTTCCTGTAGCAGGACCAGGTATGCTGGTAGGGAACTCCCAGTTCCAGGCCTTTCCTGATGATATCGCTCTTGTTCATATTGATAAACGGCGCCCTGATTGTGATGCGTGTATCGTCTTTGGTTCCCAGATCCACTGCCTTCTGGAAGGCCTCGATGAAAGTGGGGCGGCAGTCTGGATACCCGCTGTAATCCTGTGACTGGACACCGATGAAGATCGCCTCTGCCCCGCGTGCCTCTGCAAAACTTGTTGCAATGGCGAGCAGGTTGGCATTCCTGAACGGGACATAGGTATTTGGTATCCTGTCACCCTCCACGAACCCGTCGACAACCATCGAATGATCGGTAAGGCTGCTCGCCCCGATACGCGAGAGATATCCCAGATCTACCTCGAGGAATTCCTCTGCGTCGAGAAGACCGGCGATCGTCGCTGCTGCAAGCCGCTCTCTGCTCTCTGTTCTCTGCCCGTAATTGAAATGGACGGCATACAGGTCAAACCCCATATCACGGGCCAGGTATGCGAGGGTAGATGAATCCATCCCTCCCGAGAGGAGACATACGGCCTTCATCATCTCACCCCGAGTATCCTGTGCAACTGCAGCTGGAGCCGTACAGGAAGATCATGCTCCAGTATGAATGATGCGATCTCTCTCGCGGGCGAACCATGCACGGGAGATACGAATAGCTCGCCCGAAATATTATGTTCCCTGATAACATTGGCGGCATAATGGCAGTCGGGAATATCTTCTACGACGAATTTCACGCTGTCATCTCCCGTGATGTGGGATAGGAGGGAGAGGTCGCTTCTCTCTCCAGACGACGGACACTTCACGTCCATGCAGATCGAGGCAAAATGCTGGAAGGGGCGGAAATCGATCGTGCCGTTTGTCTCGATGTCTATCATGTACCCTGTCTCCTGCAATGCATGCCCAAGATTACGCACATCATCTCCCTGGAGGAGCGGTTCACCCCCTGTGATGCAGGCATAGCTGCCTTTACAGCGCCATACGGTCTCCAGCACCTCTTTTAATGAGCATTCAATGCCCCCTTCCCGGGATCCGGGCGTATCGCACCAGCTGCACCTGAGATTGCACCCTGCAAAGCGGATGAATGTACAGGGGCGCCCCTGGTTCTTTCCCTCTCCCTGTATACTCCGGAATATCTCACAGATCTGCATTTCCTATCTCAGCGTAACATCCATCCGATTCCCATACCCGTACAGCCACCGTGCGTGCCGATATTCCCAGTCGCCTGCATTCGCGGTCGAGATCATCACGGATTACCTGTGCAAGAAGCTCGCTCGTGGGATCGCCCGGGGTTTTTACGACCGTCTGGAACTGCTCGATGCAGGGGACCATGGGATCGTCACTGTTCAGGATGATCTGGTGATCGAATCGTTCGATGATCGTTTTAATGGTATTATAATCGATAAGTATCATGGTATCTTCATCGACGTCTCCTTCCATCCAGACCTCCGCCCGCCACCGGTGACCGTGGAGATTGGCGCACTTCCCCTGGTAATGGAGAAGCCGATGACTTGCATCAAAATGGACATCCTTGTAAATCCGGGATTTCATCAGTAAGAGTACGATGGATCAGCATATAATATTATTATCAATGCCGTCTTATGTATAGAAGCAAACGTGGAGAATTCCAATATGTATAAATTCGTTACGCGCGTTTATGTATATCTCAGTGAGTCAACTCCACAATGACAGAAATGTAATTTATGAGGGTATTTCATGGGTAAGGGTAAATTTGCCGCGAGAAAACTGCTTCGCGACGCAAAAAAATTCCGGTGGAGCGACCCGTCCTTTGTAAGGAGACAGGGTGGCTTAAATGTAAAATCCGACCCGCTGGAAGGCGCGCCGCAGGCACGAGGAATAGTACTGGAAAAGATTGGTGTTGAAGCGAAACAGCCCAACTCGGCCATACGCAAATGCGTCCGCGTGCAGCTGATCAAGAACGGCCGCCAGGTGACAGCCTTTGCAGTCGGCGACGGTGCGATCAACTTCATCGATGAGCACGACGAGGTGGAGATCGAAGGGATCGGGGGAAGGCTGGGCCGTTCAATGGGAGATATCCCGGGTGTCAGGTACGTTGTGACGAAGGTGAACAACGTATCTCTCCACGAAATGGTTACCGGGCGCAAGGAGAAGCCACGCAGGTGATGTCAATGACAGAAACAGAGGTTACTCAACGGCTGCTCTTCAACAGGTGGGATCTTGGAGAGGTGCAGATAACCGACCCGGGTCTCGTCCGTTATATCAGCTTGAACCCGGTAATCGTCCCCCATTCAACTGGAAAATTTACCCGCCAGGAATTTAACAAGGCAAACATGCTCATAGTGGAGCGCCTGATCAACCGGCTGATGCAGACCGAGGTCAATACAGGAAATAAACAGCTTGCAACGCGGATCGTGAGAGACTCCTTCGAAATAATACATAAGAAGACCAAGAAGAATCCCGTCCAGGTCCTTGTTGAGGCACTCGCCAACACCGGTCCCAGGGAGGAGACGGTCCGACTGAAATACGGTGGGATCAACGTCCCCAAGTCGGTCGATACCGCCCCGTTACGCAGGGTCAATTCATCGCTGGTTTTCATATCGGATGCGGTGAAGAAGGCGGCGCACAAGAGCAAGAAACCCGTCGCCGTATGCCTGGCGGACGAGCTGATTGCAGCATCCAAAGGGGATGTAAAGACCTACTCAGTGAACAAGAAAGAAGAACGCGAGAGAATTGCAAAATCCGCTCGATAAATTAACTTTTTTATGGTGAATTATGGCTCGTGGCAAAAAATCAATTGAGAGAGTAACTGAGCTGATGAATGATCCGGTGCATATCCGGAACATTGGGATCGTGGCACATATTGACCACGGCAAGACCACACTGTCTGACAACCTCCTGGCCGGTGCAGGGATCATCAGCGAGGAGCTTGCAGGCAGGCAGCTCTTCATGGATTCGGACGAGGAGGAACAGGCCAGAGGTATCACCATCGATTCGTCAAACGTCTCGATGGTCCACGAATACGGAGGCAACGACTTCCTGATCAACATGATCGACACCCCTGGCCATGTCGACTTCGGCGGGGACGTGACGAGGGCAATGAGAGCGGTTGACGGTGCGGTAGTGCTTGTGGATGCCGTGGAAGGAACCATGCCCCAGACCGAGACGGTCCTCCGCCAGGCCCTGAAGGAGGGTGTTCGTCCGGTCCTCTTCATCAACAAGGTGGACAGGCTGATCAACGAACTGAAAGTTGACGAGATGGAGATGCAGATCCGGCTCGGCAAGGTCATCGACAAGGTCAACAAGCTTGTCAAGGGCATGAACGAGAAGGCCTACAACGAGGGCTGGCGTCTCGATGCGACCAACGGCACGGTAGCCTTCGGGTCCGCCCTCTATAACTGGGCGGTCTCGGTCCCCTTCATGCAGAAGAGCGGTGTCTCGTTCAAGGAAGTCTACGAGAAATGTAAGACCGGAGACATGAAATCCCTGGCCAAGTCAAGCCCGCTCTGCGAAGTCGTCCTCGACATGGTGGTCAAGCACCTTCCTGACCCGGTTACAGCACAGAAGCGTCGTATCAAAGTGATCTGGAAGGGAGACGCCTCGTCTACCGAGGGGAAGGCCATGTTGAACTGTGACCCGAGCGGCCCCGCAACCCTGATGATAACCGATATCTCGTTCGATCCGCATGCGGGAGAGGTTTCAACAGGAAGGCTCTTTTCAGGCAGGATCAAGCGCGGCAGCGAGGTGTACGTGATGGGGACGGCCAGGAAGGTGAACCGTCTCCAGCAGGTGGGTATCTTCATGGGCCCGACACGCGTCGAGGTCGAAGAACTGGCTGCAGGAAACATCGCCGCCGTGACAGGCCTGAAGGATGCAATCGTCGGATCGACGGTGACCACCCTGCAGGACATGACTCCCTTCGAGTCGCTCAAGCATTACAGCGAACCGGTGGTCACTGTCGCCGTGGAGGCGAAGAATATGAAGGATCTGCCGAAACTTGTTGAGGTTCTCCGGCAGGTTGCAAAGGAGGACCCGACACTCCAGGTCACGATCAACGAAGAGACCGGAGAGCACCTGATCAGCGGTATGGGAGAGCTCCACCTGGAGATCATCACCGGCAGGATCAAGAGGGACAAGGGTGTGGAGATCCTCACGTCAGAACCAATCGTGGTCTACAGGGAGACTGCCACCCAGAAAGCAGGACCAGTCGAGGGTAAATCGCCAAACAGGCACAACAGGTTCTACATAGAACTCGAGCCACTCCCGGAGGAGATCGTAAACCTCATCAAGAACGGCGAGATCTCGATGAACCAGACCCAGCTGGAACGCCGGGACATTCTTGTCAGTGCCGGAATGGAGAAGGATGAGGCCAAGAATTTAAAGGACATCTATGGCACGAACATGTTCCTGGACATGACCAAGGGTATCCAGTACCTGAACGAGACCATGGAACTGATCCTCGAGGGGGTACACGAGGCGCTGGCCGGTGGGCCACTTGCAGACGAGCCTGTCCAGAACGTCAAGCTGCGCCTTGTGGATGTAAAGCTCCACGAGGATGCCATCCACCGCGGTCCGGCCCAGGTCATACCCGCGGTGCGGTCTGCGGTGAAAGCAGGACTGCTGCTTGCGGGCGACTCGCTCCTCGAGCCCATGCAGAAGATCCAGATAACGGTTCCCACCGATCAGATGGGCAATGCGACCGCCCAGATCCAGGGCAGGCGCGGGCAGGTCTTTGATATGCAGAGCGAGGGCGACACGATCACCGTAGTTGGAAAGGCGCCTGTCGCAGAGTTGTTCGGGTTTGCCGGAGATATCAGGTCCGCAACCGAAGGGCGGGCCATGTGGAACACCGAGTTCGCGGGCTTCGAGATCGTCCCGAACAACATGACAAAAGATGTGGTCCTTGGTATCAGGAAACGCAAGGGTCTCAAGGAAACGGTACCGACACCATCGGATTACCTCGCATAATATCTTTTATTTTTTATCCACACAATTTTTTGACCGTACAGGGAATACCTGGAGCTGATGATTCAGGCTCCATCGTACCTGGTTTTTTGGTTACCTGATACATGGTGTAGTGGCTGCCTGCCTCCACGTATAATGCCTGATAATCCTCCGAAAAGGGCATGATGATAATTCCCTGCAGGAGGATAGCTTCCGGATACGGTGGACGGGGGTGAAAGAGGATCAGGGTGTTGCCCGCCTGGCAGTGTGTCTGACAATTCTATGTTGACAGGGGGCTGCCGCCCCCTGACCCCCGCAGACGATATCAGGTGGGCATGGTAGACTGGGGATTGTGTGAAATACGCGAAAGAACCCCATGCAGACAGGGGGCTGCCGCCCCCTGACCCCCGCAGACGATATCAGGTGGGCATGGTAGACTGGGGATTGTGTGAAATAGGCGAAAGAACCCCATGCAGACAGGGGGCTGCCGCCCCCTGACCCCCCGCAGGCGATATCGGTTGGACAGGGTGGACTGGGGCACTGTGGGGTTGATCTTCGCTCCCCCCATTACAGTCCCTATCGCCATGTTGGGGACGCCTCAACGGCGGGGGTGAACGACAGTGAACCCCCAGGAGCGTCTTAGTGTGGAATATGGATATGTGGCTACATCATGCGATATCCGTTGGGCCGTGTGGACCGGATAACAGATACCCCTTCCTTTTCCAGGCTGAAGTCTATTCGTCCTGCATGATCTATACAATACTCTATTTGTGTATCCTCCATCGCCTGGCAGAGTCAGGCGACAAACGAATCGGACAAATTTCGTGTTTAAAACAAAGGAAAAAAGAGATATACGTTCTCTCACGCGATCCGGGCCTTCTCGATGCGGATCTCTGTTAACGGCCGGTCGGCCCGGTCGGTCTTTGTCTTTGCAATTTTGTCTACGACATCCATCCCATCGATGACCCTGCCGAAGACGGGGTGGCGGTCATCGAGGAAGTTGTTGTTCACCAGGTTGATGAAGAACTGGCTGCCTCCCGTATTCGGGCCGGCGTTGGCCATGGAGATGGTACCCCTGTCGTTCTTGTTTTCAGGTGTGAACTCATCTTTTATGGTGTATCCCGGTCCACCCCTGCCGGTGCCTGTCGGATCGCCCCCCTGGATCATGAACCCGCCGATGACCCGGTGAAAGATGACACCGTCATAATAGCCTTTCCCGACAAGCGATTCGAAGTTACCTGCGGTAACCGGCATATCGCCATACAGTTCGATGGTAATATTTCCCATGTTGGTCTCGAGAACCACGTGTTTTCCGGCCGGATGGTTTGCAGATGCCATGTATATTCCCTTGATATTTGGTACTGCAGATTTAAAATAACTCGTGAAAAATTAACGGATGATCGGGGATGCAGAATCATCGAACGGATTGGTACGCATCGCCAGGGAGAAGAGATACGGATAATGTTTCTTTAAGTGCTGCATGTAGTCCAGCCACTCGTTGATCAATGCATGATACACTCTCTCGATATCCCCGGAGAGATGGGCGAGGTCGTTCTCCGGAAGATGGGCGAGATCTGGCCGTTTTTCGAGTTCCTCTGCAAGATGGAATACCCCCTGGAGAAGGCTGGTAAAGTATTGATGCTCCAGTAAGGCGGGATTTTCGAGCATGCGCACGAGAAAATCCTCGTTTGCGTGTAAAAATTGCTTGAGAACTCCCAGGTCTACCCTCCCGATGTTGATCCGTGCAGGGTAGCGCTGGAGAATCTTCCTGACCCGCTGAAACTCCTCGGTGGTCCACTGGTCCGTGACAATGAGATTCCCTTTTATCTCATCCAGGTTTGGATCCTGGTCTGAAAGATACGTCAAAAGCCAGGTTCCCATCCGGGTAAAGAACATTCCTATGACCATGTTCAGTTTTTCGAACCTGGATCTGCGGTCCCGGAACTCCAGGATCTGATCGATGACCAGTGATACCAGGAGCACCTCGACAGGGATGAACGCGATATCCCCGAGGGCATAGATATAGATGTGATGCGGGTCGCGAAAGATGAGGAAATGGAAATAATACAGGATAACAGAGAGACCGATCAAGGCGACCGCAAACAACAGCGTCCAGTTTTTCTCTTTCATGGCTTTTCCTGTAAGAGTCTGAATCCGGCTATATCTAATACTTAATCATCGAGTCATGCAGGGAAACCCTGTCCTGGAAGAATATCGAAATGCTAAAACTCTTCTGGCGTCAATATCAGGGTAATGGCTGCAGGAAAACTCAAGATAGTGGTTTTTGGCTCGTACAATGCAGGAAAATCCACGTTTATTCAGGCCGTCGACCCGGAAGCACGTCACGTGGAGGCCCCGACAGAGGACGGGACTACCACCGTGGCACTGGATTTTGGACGGGTTGTGCAGAGCAACATGCACGTCTACCTCTTCGGCACCCCGGGCCAGGAGAAGTTCGAGTTCGTGCGCCAGATCATCTGCCGCGGAATGGACGCCGCGATTATTATCGTGGACTGCACAACCGGGATCGACTCATTCACCCGGCACACGTATGAAAGCCTGAAGAAAGAGAAGATACCTGTTGCGGTCATGCTCTCCAAGTGTGACATGGAACAGGCCTGCCCGGCCATGGTTCGCGAGGAACTCGGGGAGGAGATGATCTTTGATATCTCGTCCCTTGACAGGGAGAGCGTCCGTCGCGCCCTTGCCCAGTTTGTCGAAACCCTCATATCGGATCTTTAGCGGCCGAAAAAACCATCATTTTTCCCGGTTAAGGGTGAGACCGGAGTTCTTCTGCGAGTTTTGTTGCCCATTCGCGGATCTTGCTCCAATCCCTGAAATCACCTGCATCCACTCTTCCCATCCGGGTAATCGCCGCATCCTGGACAGACATGATGTCGGGATTGACCATTCCGGCAAAAAAAGCGGCATCCGATGGGTTGATATCCAAACGAATGTTATCAAGCGCCTCTTCTGCACTCTTGATATTCTCTCTCACCAGATCCTTTAAGCTGTACCCGGCCGTGAAGACGAACACCGTGCGCTGGTTGAGCAGGTGTTTGAACCGCTGGACAAAATCCCGTGCTTCAACAAGCCATTTGCCCATGTAGAGAGGGCTTCCGATCACGATGGCGTCATACGGGCCGATATCTTCGATCTCCAGTATATTGTTGACATCTACCAGAAATCCTGAATTTTTCAGTTCTTCTCCAATTTCCCGGGCAATATCTGCTGTGGATCCGTACCGCGTGGCATAGCAGACCAGGACTCTTCCCGCCATGATTCTCATCTATCTTGTGGATTGATGGAATAATATTCTTACCATATTGAGGCGGTTGTACATCTTGTACATTAATATCACATAAGTGACAATTTTCCCCCGTGGGACTTCTGCCCAGGATGGGGCAGGAACAAGGTACACGACAGGTGATCCAGGATATGAAACAGAAAGAGGTTTTTCAGGGTGTTCCGGGCATGCTTCGCCCATTCAAGGAATATCTCGAGTCGAAAGGGTTGAATGCGGGCGACCAGATAGTGTATTATGGCTGCCCGGGAACCTGCACGCCATTCGTCGAACTGCTGGCATTTGCCACCCGGGGCCTGAACCTGCAGCAACTCTTCGTGCCGCTCATTGACGAATCAAAAGTCGCTGCATTGCAGATGGTTCCCGATATCGGCATGCAGGCATCAGGCAGGGCAGCGATTGAGAGCCCGAAAGTCCTCGTCATCATGGGCGGGCTCTCGATGCCGAATGTTCCCATTGAGGCACACCAGGTGAAATCCGTTCTGAAAAAACATCCCGATGCAGCTCCCGTTGGGGTCTGCTTCATGAAGATGTTTGAGAAGATGGGATGGTTAAAAGAGATCGAGTTCGACTTCCTGATCGATGCGACCATCGATCCCGTCGAGGTCTGGAAGTAATTCCCCAATATCTGGGTGATAATGCAACGGGTGTTTTCGGAAGAGATCTCTTCGGGAACCTTTTTTTAAAGACCGGGTTTTTCGTCCGGCATCGTATCCGGGCAGCCCGCCGATGAAACTTCACTCCCAGGTATTTTCCGGTGTGAAAAACCCCGGAAAACCCGGTGGAATTTTTAACCATTTTTTTCGTCTGTTGCCTGTTTCACGAGCGAAACGGAGAATATTTTTCTGGCTCTTTTCTACCTGGTGTGGGCAGGCTCCACACCCCCATGTGCGGTGCCCGAGCCGCCTGAGGCTGATTCACAGTCATAACTGAGCAATCGGGTACGAGTTGTGTGAGGGGAGCCCCGGCGGCGGTTGTGAGTGGCTGGATTGGTAATGCAGATGACAATTCGGTTCAGTCTCCCCATACAAAAAAAGCGAGGAGGCTTTTTTTGCAATCCCTGTCACGAAGCCGTTACCACCCGACCGATCCCTTCCCCCTGTTCAAACGTCATTTTGAGAGGGATTGTCCAATACACATTGGGTGAAGATTGCTGGAATAAACACCGGGAAATGACGTAAATTCAAAAAAGGGCGCTTATACTCCTGAAAAAATTTATGGTTTGATATAGGGGTTCCTGAGTGCCTTGTCTACACCGAACGTAGCCCTTCCCTCGACAGTCTTCTGGTTCTTGTTGATCTTTTCATTGGCAAGCTTGCTCACAAGTTCCAGTCCAGGTTTCACCTGGTCGATGGGTTTGGTCTCGAAGCATCCGGCGGCGATGGCTTTGCCCCAGATATCATCGCCGTTCTTTGTGCGGACAAAGACGGTGCTCCATCCGTCCGGGCTTCCGACAGATCCCGTCGACACGTCGGCGAGATTTGCCACATAGTCAAGACAGACATGGCATCCGGGCTGCTCGTACTTGTGGGTCACCTTCAACGGGAGCTGTACAGTTGCTCCGCGCTCGGTATAGACCCAGAACTTGCCCTTTCCGATGTCCATCTTCTTGACCGACTGCATGCTCACACCGGCATGGTCCTCCACGAGCTGCTTGATGCTCTGGTACGGGAAGTTCTCCATGCAGAAGATACCGATGGCAAGCGCAATCTTGTCATCCACGTCTCTCCATCCGAATGGGTAGAGCTGGCCCTTCCTGACCGCCTGCATCTGGCACGGGGTGCCTACGATACCGACCTTGTCGAGGCCGTAGCTCCGGGTAGCCTCCTTTATCCAGGAGACATTCGGGCTGATGTTGTACCTGGTACCCCTGGCACTCATCAGCTCGTCCACTGTTGTTGCAATGAACGGGCGCGGCCTGTAGGGCTCATCGCCGGGTCCGGCAACGATGGCACCATCGATGATGCCCTCCTCGAGTGCATATGCGAAGAGCTGGGTGACGATACCGCCATCCTGGGATCTCTTCAGGATCTCCTTGTTTGTGCTCCGTGCTGAAACACATGCCTTGTACTTTCCGAGTTCAGTTCCCATTTTCATCACCTCACTGGAGCGCTCCGTTTATGAGCTCGCTGATACCCTCGAATTCAGTGATGACATCAAAGTTGAAGAAGCTCCTCGGGCACTGCGCATAGCAGGCACCGCACTTGATGCACATCTCGCGGTTCACGTTCGGTTTCCCGTATTCATGGGTGATGGCACGGACCGGGCATGCGGCCGCACAGCTTCCGCAGCCCATACACAGCCCCTGGTTCACCACATCAATCATGAGGTCGCATCCGCATGCCTCTGTGCCGCGATCGGCAAGCTGCATCAGCGGGGTTAAGTATTTCTTTGCCAGTTCCTGCTGTTCCTGGTTTCCTTTCAGGAGCAGGTAGGCCATCACGCATACGTTCCTGATCAGCTGGGGGCATGGTGCACATCCGGGGATGTATACATCCACCTTGATGAGGTCCCCCACGGGGAGAAAGGACTCATGTTGCGGCTGGTTTGGCTGGCCGCCGCGGCTGAACCTGGTGATATTGCCATAGCAGGCGCATCCGCCTACTGCAACCACAACTGCAGCCTTCTCCCTGGTCTCCCTGATCTCCTCAACAGATATTTTGTCCTGGATGCAGACCGATCCCTCGACAAGAGCCACATCCATCTTTGGAATGTGCCTGACATCGGCAAGGGTCAGGCCATAGACAAGATCAGCATATTTGTCAAGGATTGTGAGCAATCCATCGTAATTGTCTGCTAAGGACACAAGACAGCCAGTACACCCACTCATGTGCACATGGCCAACTGTAATCTTCTCTGCCACAGGCTTTTCCTCCTTTTTAGTAATTTCCGCCTTTTTCTCAACGTCAGCTGTCGCCACAGGCTTCGCCTTCGGCTTCTCGCTGACACTCTTCTTTCCGAAGATTCTTGATAGCAATCCCATAATCCACCCCGATTAATTCCAGCACGTACTGCACTGTCCTTGGTATAGCACCCTCCACTTCCGGAGAGAGTCCCATCTCAAATTCAGGGGCAGTAACACGCTTCGGCTGGCAACAGATAACCGTAATATCGATGTCGTCCTTGATTCGGTGCAACGGTTCGGTCAGGTCCCAGGAATGAGCATCCCGGTAACTCCCGGGCGGCAGGTCCTCGACCTTCAAATCGACAATTTGCCCTGGTTCTCCGCCGAAATCAGCGATGTCAATGATAATCAGCCTCTTTGTCACTTCCGGATCCAGAAGGGTAAAAATGAAGTGCGGGCCACCGAGGCCTGCATCAACAACCTTCACGGTATCGGGAAGAGAGAGGCGTGACAGCTCCTCCACGACGGCAGGACCGAACCCGTCGTCCGCGAACAGGGGATTTCCACATCCTGTTATTACGATTTCAGTGAATGCCATCTCCAAAACGCTCACTGGATGAGTTTCTGGGCGACTATCCTCTTGTCATCATCGACCACGATCATGTGGGTGGCGCAGGAGACGCACGGGTCATATCCGCGTACGATGACCTCTGCAAGCTGCCATGGTGCCCCGGTGAGGGCACGGCTGCAGGTCGGGAAGTTCCAGGTGGTGGGAACGAGCATCTCATAATAGAGTACCCTGCCGTCCTTGACCTTTGCAAGGTGGACATCACATCCCCTGGGGGCCTCGTTTGCGGCCCAGCCCAGTGATCCGTCACCCTGCGGGATGTAGTCTGCAAGGACCTTGCCCGATGGGTTGTACTCGTCGAGGGCGTTCATGATGGTGTAAAGACAGTCGGGATATTCCATCTGCCTCGCAACCTGCTGGCCAATCGTTCCCTTCTCGTCATAGTTCTTGAACTGGACCATCCGTGCCCGGGGGCCGACCTCAACTGGCGCGCCGTCATACAGTGGCACACCGGTGCATGCCTCCATCTGCGGGTTGGCCTTGGTGCCCACCGGCGATGTGCCTCCGATTGGGTAGTTCGGCTCTGCAAGGCTGACCTCGACTTCACCCATGTACCAGTCCCATGGCCGGACGTCTGTCCAGCGCTCAGGGTTCCAGCCCGGGTTTTCGTCCAGGTTGGTACTGCCGTACATCGGGTGCGCTGCCATGTATCCCATGTTGTGGTATCCGAGATCTTTCGGGATCGGGATCTGTTTTCCGCCTACCTCCGACCAGTCACGTTTCTGGTAATTGCGGAGAACGGCAATCATGAACTCCATGTGCTCGATTGCCAGAGGGAGCGCCTCCTTGGCGAGGTCGTACATCTTCTGCACTGCGCGTGGAGTGCATGCCTTGTACAGACCGCCGACCCGGGGGTTGCTCGGGTGGACGGCTTCTCCGCCTGCGATCTCACCGATCGTCTGGCCGACCATGCGGAGCTTCTGGATACGCTTGGCAACACTCCGGACCGGTTCTTCGGGTGAGAATGGGTTTATCTTGGTATCCGTCCCCGGGAGATACATATCCGGGAGAGTCAGGATATTGTGCAGTGCATGGCTATGAAGTCTGTTTGCACACTGCAGCACGATACGAAGCAACTTGGCATCCCTCGGAATTTCACACCGAATGGATCCCTCCATTGATTCGATACCGGCAAGCGTGTGGGCAATGGGGCAGATACCACAGACGCGTGATGCAATCTTTGGAACCTGGTCCATCGTCTTGTTGATGGCGAGCTTCTCGACACCCCTGACCGGAGTGATGGAAAGCCAGTCACCCCGTTCGATGATGCCCGCATCATCAACCTTCAATACGAGCTTGGAGTGTCCTTCATGCCTCGTGGTTGGGGAAATCTCTACAACTTTCGACAATATTATCGCCTCATTTTATTGAGTTGTTCATATAGCGATACCGGTGTAAATCCACACAAATCTCTTCTTTTTGAGATGGTTGACCGTACAAAGTACGCTCATTGTTATGTAATAATCTAATATTATATATCAGCTTTGTAATACTCCCAGAATAACAGCCAGGAATGCAATTCATCGAATAATTAACGCAGTATTCATACTGCAGGATAGTTCGGTTTCCCACTTTTTGCGGTCAATTTCTTACTCATATGTGTAAAAAAACAGATCCACTTCTGGACCTCTGGATTACAAAAAAAATGATCCTCTCCTGATGCCGGGAAAACAGGGTGAACGTGCCGGAGGCACTTCTCATTCGGAACGGATCACTGGTTTTCGCTGTTCAACTCGATGAAGAGCTCGGCCATGGTCGCTTTTCTCTCAGCATAGGCGTCATGCTGGTGGATACTCTCCTCGTTGGTCTGTTTGATGGTTATCAACGAGTCTCCGGGAAGATCCTTGAATTCTGAAATGACCTTTTTTGCCACTTCACGCACACAGTCCTCGACAAAACGCGGATTTTTATGTGCATTGAGCACGACGAAGGACTCGTCGCCTCTTTTTAAGAGTTCGTATATCGATGCGCTCATCGATTCCTTGAGAATTTTTATGATCTTTTCCAGTTTGACGTGGCTGTCATCGTCAAGCTCGATGCAGAGGAATCCTCTTCCTCTCTGGTTGTGCGTGGCCATCGGCACTTCGGAGAGGAACTGGTTGATCTTCTCGTCCTCTATTCCAAGATCCTGCATGACATAGATGGCCCTCTCTCTCATGATATCCTGTGCACAGGGGCAGGCAGTCATTCCGGTCACTTCTGCTCCGATGCTCTTCCGTACGATCGGGTCCCGGAATGTCCTCCTTGCTACCGCCCGGGCGTGAACCTTGACCACCTCGTGGCAGCTCGTGTGCGAAACGGGCGTCTCCCGCTTCACCATGTACTGGCTCTTCATCAGGACTTCCGTACGGTCCGCGTATTCGTGCCTGTCAAGCAGTTTCCTGGCGACCACGCTGCAGAGGTTCTCGATCTCGCTGACTTCACCGTCGATGGCCTGCTGGAGCACCTCGTCGATGACTTCGAAGTTCCTGGAGAGGTTGGCGCCTTTCAGGCTGCCTGGAAGATCGACGAAGACGTCAAAGTTAGATATAAAGATGACGGGCCGTTTTCCAGGTCTTGATACCTCCACCAGTTTTTTGACATTCTTGACCCCCACCCTGGTAAGGTTGATGCGTACATCCGGTATCGTCGACTGTATATCAGGCAGTTCCCGCCTGCTTTCTGGAGTGGTAGAATTGGTAATAGTGATCTCTCCCAAAAGGTGGTTTATCTCGTTTCGTGTTCTTAATTTTTTTATAAAATATTTAAGAGCTCTGTTGCAGATAACTACTGGACCAAGCATGATTAAAAAATATTATGAATCAGATGCGGATCTGAATGTTTTCCAGGGGAAAAAGATCGCGGTTGTCGGGTACGGTTCGCAGGGAAGAGGGCAGGCACTGAACCTGCGTGACAGCGGCCTCGATGTCGTTATCGGGCTCCGGCCTGGAAAGAGCTGGTCTGCAGCAAGCAGCGACGGTTTCAAGGTCTACCCGGTGAGCGAGGCCACAAAGATGGCAGATGTCGTCCAGATCCTGCTCCCTGACGAGAGCCAGGCGGCAGTCTACCGGAGCGAGATCATGCCGAACCTCTCGGAGAATATGTGCCTGATGTTCTCCCATGGCTTCAACATCCACTTCGGACAGATCGTTCCTCCGCCAACCATCGATGTGATCATGGTCGCGCCAAAGGGTCCGGGCCACATGGTGCGCAGGATGTACGAGGAAGGGAAGGGCGTCCCGGCCCTTATCGCAGTCCACCAGGACTGTACCGGCAATGCACATTCACTTGCCCTCGCGTACGCAAAAGGGATAGGCGCCACCCGCGCCGTCGTGCTGGAGACATCGTTTCGGGAGGAGACCGAGACAGACCTCTTCGGGGAACAGGCGGTCCTCTGCGGAGGTGTTACATCCCTCGTCAAGGCAGGTTTCGAGACGCTGGTGGATGCGGGATATGCCCCCGAGATGGCCTACCTGGAGGTTCTCCACGAACTGAAGCTGATCGTGGACCTGATCTACGAGGGAGGCCTCTCAAACATGCGCAGGTCCATCAGCAACACAGCACAATACGGTGACCTGACGAGGGGACCACGGGTCATCGGCCCAGAGACGTATCTTGCCATGCAGGAGATCCTTGGCGAGATCCAGAGCGGCGAGTTTGCAAGGGAATGGATGCTTGAGAACATGGTCAACCGCCCGGTCTTCAATGCCCTTACGAAAGCTGACGAAGAGCACCTGATCGAGGAAGTGGGCCTCGAAGTCAGGGACCTCATGCCCCAGTTTAAAAAATAGATATTCAACCAATACCGTTTTTTTACCCGGAGAACATGGTCCGGGAGAGAGACGACAGCGCGTGAGAGATCTCACCTGACGCGATGGCGAACGTTTCGGTGCCGCACGTAATGTTGAGCCCGTCTCCGCCGCATGTTCCAATGATGCGGCAGGGAAGCCCCTGGAAGGCGGATTCATCATCAGATGCAATCAGGAACCGTCCATAGGTCTCTGAAAAGAGCTGCACGAGAATGTCACCTTCAAGTGCGATCCCGGCACCAATCCCGAGTGTGGCAAGGGCTGCAAGCAGTCCGCCCTGGGAGATGTCGGTGGCATATACTTCCGGATTTTCCGTCACCAGATCCCTGATTCGGACGAGGTTTTCGGTACTGCCTTCCGGAGGAACCGGTCCTCCGCAGGAAGTCAGGGCGTCGAGCACGGAGCCGCCGAGATCTCCACCCGTCTCTCCAAGGAGTGCAAGTACAAACCCGTCTTTCGGCATCGGGATGCTGTAGCGTGTCCCCTTTCCTATCATGCCGATAGAGGGTGTCGGTTTGATCTGGGTTCCCATCTCATCGCTCTCGTTGTAGAGTGAGACATTCCCTCCCACAACAGGGGTATTGATTTTTCTGGCCATGTCCCCCATTCCGAGCACGGACTGTTCCAGTTGCCAGTAGATATCGGGATGAAGCGGGCTGGCAAAGTTGAGGCAGTTTACGATGCAGAGTGGTGTTGCCCCGGCACAGGCAAGGTTGCATGCGTTCTCAAGGACCGTGTTTGCCGTACCCGTGTACGGCGAGAGGTGGATATGCCGGGGATTACAGCCGCAGGACAGGGCAAGTGTCTCTCCTTCAAGGCGAAGCAGCCCCGAGTCTCTCCCGATGGACAGGGTCCTGATCTGGACGTCATGATCATATTGCTCGTATACCCACGACTTATCCGCAACCTCGGGATGTGAAAGCACACGCAACGCCAGATCCCTGATGCTCCCTGAAGGCCTGGCGAACGGCCTCTCCAGCGAGTAAGGCTCCTTTTCCCAGTCACACAGGGGCGCCTCGCCGCAGAGGAAGTCGATAGGGAGGTCACAGACGACCCTCCCGTGGAATGTTACCCGGTAAACGGGTTCCGCGATGACCTCGCCTATGTCACTCCAGGGGAGGTCATATCTCTCCGCGATCTTTCCGATAAGCGCCACATCACCCGGGTCCACCTCAAGCAGCATCCTCTCCTGGGACTCGGCCAGCATTATCTCGACCGGGTGCATGTTCCCTTCCCGCTGGTGTACGCGGTCGGCATGGATCAGCCCCCCGAACGTGCTGCACATCTCGCTCGAAGCGCCGGCGAGACCAGCCGCACCCAGGTCGCGGCATGACAGGACTTTCCCGGTAGCCGCCATCTCGAGTATGGCCTCGATGAGCAGCTTCTCGGTGAAGGGGTCGCCGATCTGCACGCTCGGCCTGTCCGAAGACTCCGAATCCTCCGAGAGATCCCGCGAGGCGAACGACGCGCCTCCAAGCCCGTCTCTCCCGGTCGATGCACCGACAAGGACGAGGTGGCTTCCCGGTCTCTTTACCCGTGCGGTGATATAGGAATCCGGCCGGACGATTCCCACGCAGACCACGTTGACCAGGGGATTTCCGTTGTACCCCTCATCAAATACCAGGTCCCCCCGGACGACAGGAACACCGATGCAGTTGCCATACCCGCCAATTCCCTCTATCACGTGCTCAAACAGGTACCTGTTCTTCTCCCTCTCAAGGGGGCCGAAATAGAGCGGGTCCATCAATGCGATGGGCCTTGCACCCATGGAGAGCACATCCCTCACGATCCCTCCGACACCGGTTGCCGCGCCGTCGTGCGGATCGACATAACTGGGATGGTTGTGGCTTTCCATGCTTACCGCGAGGGCAAGGTGATCATTGAACCGGACGATCGCCGCATCGTCGCCCGGCCCGAGGATCACATCCGGGCCTGATGTCGGGAGTGTTTTTAAGAGGTTCCTCGTGGAACGGTAACTGCAATGTTCGCTCCACAGATTCTCAAAACAGGCAACCTCCACGTCTGTGGGTTCACGTTGGAGTCTCTTCCTGATCAGGTCCAGGTCGTCAGCGGACAGCATGGGGAAATGTCTTGTTCCTGACTAAAAAAAACATCCGTGAACTGCCGGGGGGTGGCAGCTTTTAACCCGGCAATACAAATATATACTCATGTCTGACCCTTACGAGGCCCTTTTGAAGAAGGCGTACGAGCAGGTCACCGAGCCGACTGAATCGGTGGGACGGTTCACGGTACCGGAAGCCAGGACCTACATAGAAGGCAAAACGACGGTCTTTGAAAATTTCTGTGAGATCGCCGATACACTGCGGAGAGACAGGGATCATTTCATGAAGTTTCTTCTCGGAGAACTGGGGACTGCAGGAAAGATCGATGGGAACAGGGCGATATTCAACGGAAAATTTGAGAACACGCTCATAAACAACCTGGCCAAGAGTTACGTGGATGACTATGTCATCTGTTCGGAATGCGGAAAACCCGATACCCGGCTCGTGAAAGATGACAGGGTGCTTCTCCTCAGGTGCGATGCATGCGGTGGTCACCGGCCGGTCAGAAAGAGGAAAGCCCGGACAGAACCCGTGACAGAAGAGCTGTCCGAGGGTACGGTGATGGAGGTCGATATCCAGTCAGTGAGCAGGAGAGGTGACGGTGTTGCCCGCATCGGCCGTTATATCATGTATGTCAAGGGCGGAAAACCGGGCCAGAAGGTCAAGATCAGGATAACGCGTATATCGGGTTCCATCGCATTTACCGAGAGGGTCTAGAGATAATCCCGGTCAATACAGTCGGGATGGCATAAAAAAGCGATCTTTTTTTCAAGCCTGCCCATCCTTTTTCCGGGATTCGGTCTATTCCGGCAGAAAAATGAGGAGCTGGAATTTTTACCCGGCTTTTTTGCAGGGGTTATATGGCTAAACTGAAAGCCGGTTTTTCAGGATCCAGCCTTTTCGATCTGTTCCAGAAGTTCGTCGCAATATCCGGCGAGACGCATGCACGCCTCAGATATGACCTTCAGGGGTTCTTTCTTCCCGTTCGTGGTGACCAGCAGTTCAGGATCAGAGAACTGAAATTCTATAAGATATCGTGCGACGTCCACGTCCGGGTCTTTGAGGATCTCCTGTGTGAGAAGATTCATGAAGGTGTGTCCCTCCCCCTGAATCACAAGCCTTGCCTTATCTTCCTCAAGCTCGAGTACCTTGATATTCATTCACCAGACAATTGAGCGGTGAAAAACTATATAGATATGGATGCCAGTATCCGGAGATGTCCGGATACCCTGATCAGCCAGTCCCAAAACAGAATGTTTCACCATCCTTTCCGGTGTTGGGGAGATCCCACGCGACGTGATGGCTCATGTGCACGCACCTGAATTCAGATGCCCCGATACGCCCCGCAACTTCGCATGCTTCACGATAATTCATATGTTTCGGGATGTTGAACTGCGGGGGAACGAGGGCGTCGATGAAAAGGAGATCCACCCCTGTGAAGGCCTGGAGGCTGGCAGCCGGGATATCTGCCCGTGTGTCGGCGGTATATCCAATCCGGGTCTCTCCATCCGATATGACGACGCCACAGGTGTAGGCTGGTGGATGGTTCACCTCGACCAGTGTTACTGAAAGCCCGGAGATATCGAAGGAGTGGTACGGCTCCACGGGACATCGTCTGAACGGGAGAAATTTGAATATATTCCCGCAGTACGCGAGGACTTCCGGGGCGGCATATACGTCGGGCATCTTCTGGACCCTGTAAAAGTCTCCAAAACCCATGAAATGGTCGTAATGCCCGTGGGTCCAGATCACGGCGTCGATCTTTGGCGATCCATTGAGCAGGAGCTGCTGCCGCAGGTCGGGCGACGTGTCTATCAGGATATGAGCTCCCTGATGCTGTACAAGGAGCGAAGTCCGGAGTCTCTGCACGTGGTTGGTGCGGGCGTATTCACACTGCGGGCAGCTGCATCCGATCACGGGCGTCCCGGGGGCATCACCCGTCCCAAGCAGCGTGAGTTTCATTACAACCAGCTTGCGTGCCGGATCAGATCCCGGTTCTGCACCACCATCATGCCTCTCCTGATGTCCGCATCATCGATGTATTCCCTGCCTTCCATGAGGGCGGAGAGAAGGGCTTCCTTTATCATGATACGCAGATCGGCGCCCGAAAAATTTTCGGTCTCTTCGGCAAGCACTCCGAAATCGCACCGGCAGTCGATGGAAGCAGCAACCTTTCCAAGGATTCTTCTCCTCATCTCCGTGTCGGGCAGACCGAAGAAGACAACCTCATCAAACCTTCGCCAGGCCGCTTCGTCAAGCAGCTGGGGGTGGTTCGTGGCGCCGATAAGGAGAACTGCGTTCCTGACAAGGTTAATCTGGTCAATGTTTTTCAGGAGCGAGTTGACCGCCCGTTTCATTGCCCCGTGATCATCGGCGACCCTGCTTTTCGCCACAAAATCGAACTCGTCGATAAATAATATGCACGGTGCTATCTTCTTGGCGAAGTCGAATATCCTGTCGATATTTTTCGAGGTCTCACCGAGGTACTGCGAGGTGATCATGGAGAGGCGCACCTCGATTACGGGAAGGTGCAACTCCTGGGACAGTGCAAGGGCAAGCGAAGTCTTCCCCGTCCCCGGAGGGCCGACGAACAGGAGCTTTCCGACTTCGTGGATCCTGTGTTTCAGGAGGACATCGCGATGATCCCTGGCGACTTTCACCTTCCGGATGACATTTTCCTGGTCACCGGTGCATATCAGGTCCTCCAGGTTCTGCTCGACCTCCTCGGGAGCGCTCACAATTACCAGGTCAAGTGCATTCTTCAGCCGTTCGTCGCCCGCAGCAATGGACGATATCCTGCTGTCGAGATAGACTCGCGTATCCTCGAATGGAGGGTTTGCACCTTTTACCTCTTCGTAAGACACCTGCACTGAATCAAAATCACGGTAAAAAAATGCAAGTGTCGGATTCTTCTCTATCAGGTCCTTCCCTCCTTTTTTCAGAAACCACCTGGCGGCGGGCTCGAGCGTTGTGACATGGATCCGCTGGCCGAATTCCTCGCAGGCGACAACGGGATTAGATTCCAGTTTCCGGCACGCATCCTTGATGCCGATGGTCTTTCGTATCATGCCTTCGCTGACATAAAGAGGGCGTTTGAATTCCGCAGTACCGTTCACACCGAAGAGATCACGGCATTCCGGGGTGAGGTCGTTGATCTCCAGGTCCTGGTAGCGGTTGTAAATCTCTGCGGTAAGAATTACCTCCAGAAGTTTCAGGTTCTCATCTTCTCCGGACATCTCTGTAACTTTTAGTATTTTCATTGAGATCCAATAAGTATATCCGTTCTAACGGGTTGTGACCTCGCAGCCGTCAGCTGTCACAATAAGGGTATGCTCATGCTGGGAGACAAGCGATCCCGGCAGATCCGCAAGAACAGGATACCCCCTGATGAGATGGTTCCGAAGAAGCGCAGAAAGGGCGATGTCGGTCTTTTCAACAGGCAGCCACCGGCGGGCAAACGGCAGTCCGCGCCGGTTCCGTATCGATTCCATGACCCGCCGCGCAGAGGCGAGCCTGATCGGTTTTACATCTATCTGCTGAAAGATCTCGCAACGCGGCTTCTCACTGACCCGGCCTGCACCGGTGCTTGCAAACGGCTCGATTGCGAATGCCAGGCCTTCTTCGAGGACGGCACCCCCCTGGATGGAGATGTTTGGCACATTTGGCGGTTGATGAACGATGTATTGATCGAGAGCGTGCCCGGTCAGGTTTGAGATGGGCCGGAATCCACGCGTCTCGATCTCGTGCTGTATGACGGTCCCCAGTTCACCAACGGTTATGCCTGGCCTCACACGTTCGACAGCCCGATCCAGAGCCACCCTGGATGCTTCAACGAGCACTGGATTATCGCCCAGGTCGACGGTCGTTGCCGTATCGGCAATATACCCTTCGAGATGGACTCCAAGGTCCAGCTTGACAAGGTCACCGGTCTCAAACAGCCGTTCATCCCCCGCGGAGGCGGTGTCATGGGCGGCATCCTCGTTTCTGGATACATTGAGAGGAAATGCGACTCCTGCACCTTCCCTCTCGATCAGCTCCTCGACATATACGACCACATCCAGGATGGAAACCCCGGGCCTGACCTTTGCAGCGCCCTTCCGGAGCACATCACCTGCTATCTTTCCTGCCTGCATATACAGGTCAAATATCTCATCGTTCATCTCTTCAAAAACCTACAATATGAGTTCTTTAGGAAAATGCGTAAAACAATCGAACCCGGTCCCTGTCACGGCACCAATATCCTCCAGGCGTATCCCCCCGAGATCGGGAATGTAGAGGCCGGGTTCATTGGTGATGACGTTGCCCACCGACAACTCCCCGCCGCCCGGGCCGACAGAAGGAAGTTCATGGACATCAAGGCCGACACCATGACCGAGGTTATGCACAAACCCTGTCTTGCCGGTGGGATACCCCTTTTCAGAAAAGAGATCAACCACTGCCTGGTGTACATCTGCCCCGGTCACACCGGCCCTGATCGTGTGTGAAGCGAGTGTCTGGGCTTCCAGTACTGCCGCATACATCTCCCTGATCTCCCTGGAGGGCTCGCCTTTGCAGACGGTGCGGGACATATCGGAATAGTATCCTGTTTGCTCGTCTCGTGGGAAGATATCGATGACAATCGGTTCGTCTTCCCGGAGGGGACCCGACCCACGGGCATGGGGCATGCCACTCTCGCTCCCGCAGGAGACGATCGTATCCGATGGGATGCAACCCGATTCAAGGAGCGCAGCATGAATCGCCGTCCTGACATTCTCGGACGTGAGGGGACTATTTTCCAGGTACAGCACGCCGTCCCTGGCCTTCGAGTTCCGGATAAGGGTGATTGCCCTGTCCATTGCAGACTCGGTGACTGCCTGGACATTTTTGATGTATTCTATCTCTCTCTGTGTCTTCTTCGCCCTCATCTCCTCGATCGTCCCCCTGTCGACAACAACGGATCCATACCGTTCGAGCTCGCGTGCGAGAATAACGGGAAACCATGCTGGGACCAGGACGGCGCTGCCTGAAAGACCCGCAATCATGGCGGCCAGTGCTTTCCACCGGTCTTTCTCCGTCTTGAGGATATCAAGCAGTCCGGCTTCGGCTCTCGTCATGACGGCGCATTCAGCCTCCGCCAGGGCTCGCGATAGTTCCATCTGGGATACGATGATGACTCCCCGCTCACCCCTCTTTCGGATATAGACAATCTGGTCTGTGGTGGTAAAACCGGTAATGTAGCGTACGTCGGCGATATCCGACGAACCGAGCATGACAAAGGAGTCTGCAGCGTTCTTCTCCAGGACCGCGTCCGGAATATCCATACAGAGAGAATTGGTCAGAATACCACAAGTACTTTTATGATGAGGGTAACCTATGTGTAATGGATGAGGCAACCAGAGAACGATTCAAATGGAGATTCTACCGCCTGGCTGTCTTGCTGAACCTGGTGATACTGCTCGTCGCCATCGGTTTTGTTGCATTGTTCAAAGCGCCGGAGGGATATGCCATCCCTCTTGCGGCCGCATTGTTTCTTTTGGCCGGTATCCTGGTGGTGTATTTTCGGGGGCAGTACCGGCTCACCAAATCCTGGCTTGAAGAGAACCAGGAGATTGCAGAGAGGGATGAAGAGGAGAGATCCGGATGATTGGGAAAGTCAAAGCGGAAATCGAACTCATGAAACGGCATATGGAGGTCATGCAGGCGGTAGTCTCCAACCAGCCCATCGGCATCATGAAGCTCTCCGAACTCCTTGACCAGCCGTTTCACCGTGTCAGGTATTCGCTCCGGGTGCTTGAGCATCTCGGCTACCTGGCGGCATCTCCTTCCGGCGCGGTTGCTACGAAAGCGGGCGAGGACCTCCTTGATGGCCTGGACGCCGAGCTTGACGAAATGATTACAATGCTCGAAACCATGAAACATCAGGGGTCAGCAGGGCGGAGAGAAGGATAGATCAGGGTTGGATGGCCGGATCAAAAAAGCCACGGTATTCAACGGTATCTTTAAAAGCACTCACAAAGAATCTATGAAGGCATATTGGATTGCCGCCATAACTCAGTTGGTAGAGTGGCTGGCTGTTAACCAGCATGTCACAGGTTCGAGTCCTGTTGGCGGCGCTTCACCCGGGCCCGTAGCTTAGTCCGGTTAGAGCGCCCGGCTCATAACCGGGCGGTCATGCGTTCGAATCGCATCGGGCCCACTTCCATTCCTGTTATTCCACGTCAACACTTTGCATGCAAAACTTTTGTATGCGAAAAGATGCAATGTCACCGCATGAAGTGCCCCGTCTGTGGTGAAGATTGCATAAAGGATGCGCACGAGATCATCGAGGTTCTCCCTACTATATTTTCCCGTTGTCCTGACTGTCATTTCAGGATCCTGGACAAAAACACTCCCCTGCCCAACCGTTTCTACCAGACCCCGTGCACATGCGGGAAACGGTTCATCGACGAGGTATATGCCCACCTCTACGTAATATTCCTGGAAGAAGGGATATTTACCGGAGATGAACCACTAAAAGCGGTTGGAACCCCCCTGATCCATCCCGGATTTTTCATGAAGTTGCCACCCTTTCTCCCCAGGGATTCACTGGTCCTTCTCTCGGCGCACCTGACGAAAGAGGTCGCAGAGCGGATTATCAGGGAGGTCCCGGAGATAAAAGGGGTGGTGAAGAGCGACGACTTCGTCCCCGGGATCTCGGATCCCGACCTTGACGGGGTTCCCAACACGTACACGCTGCTTGCAGGATGTGACATCAGGGCGAACGTCTTTGAGACAAAGAAAGGGCGCCTCGTGCTCTACAAAGAGCAGTCGACCATGCACATAGAATTTCCGAGAAGGTTCAACCCAAAGATAGACGCGGTTGAGAAGAGAATCGAGTCATTTCAGCCTGAATATTTCGTGGATGCCTGCAGCGGAGTGGGAACCCTGGGACTTGCCGCTGCACGAATGGGTGTACCCCACGTAATCATGAATGATATCTGGTTTGCAGCGGCTTTCTGGACGGGATACAACCTGCAGGTCAACCGGGAATTTTTCAAGATCGATGATGTCACCATGTACTTCGATTACGCTGAACTGGAGAAGGAGCCTATTGTGAAGGAACCCCGTCTCGTCGCTGAGGCGACGGGGGCCCAGGAGATGAAAGTATTCCAGGGTGACTACAACCTTCTTCATACCGTTCTGCCTGATTCACGCGTTCTTGCAGTAATCGATCTCTATGAAAAATCGGACCTGACCGCCACGACAAAAATTTTGGGCCGATGGCGTGAACATGTCTCCGGCGAGGTATTTATCCCATAGGCTGTCCATATAGTATGGGGACTAGCCCGGGTGGTTCGGCGTCACCTGTTACCCGAGACCGTCGGTATGCGGGGGGCGAAGTTTGAGGAAGGTTGCAACGGATCGCCGGATCCCATGATGTCCTGACGTTGAAACCTCGTCCCATGAGGTCGGTGTCCAGGGATCGAAGCCCCGGAGGGGGTGGAGACCTGTCATCGCGGGGAACGGCCCAGGCCCGGAAGGGAGCAGGCTTACCGTGAACATTCGGCGCCCATGGGGTCGCGGGGCGGAGGATGGGTGCCATGGGTATGGCGGGAACGTACAATCGACCGAGGACGTGTCCCCATACAAACCGGGCATATTATGGCCAAAGTCACTATTATCGGAGCGACCGGGCAGGTCGGAACGTACTCGGCCCATACCATATCGGCAATACCGCATGTCAGCGAAATACTTCTCTTCGGAAGAACTGGACGGGAAAACCTTCTGGCGGGGATAACACAGGATCTCGTGGACTCTTTTGCGGCGTGCGGAACCGGGATGGAACTTGGCTGGACCACGGATATGGAAGATATCGCCGAATCCGACATCGTGGTTCTATCAGCAGGGATTCCCAGGAAACCGGGACAGGACCGGCTCGATCTCGCCATTGCAAATGCACGGATTGTGGCAGAGATCTCACGCCAGATCGCGGAGGTATCTCCGTCTTCGATGATCCTGGTCGTTACCAATCCTGTTGACGTGATGACATCGGTGGCGCTCCAGTATTCTGGAATGGACGAACAGCAGGTGTTCGGGCTTGGAACGCACCTGGACTCGATGCGCCTGAAATCACTGATCGCGTCGTATTTCAAGGTGCATGTGAGTGAAGTCCATACCCGGATAATCGGCGAGCATGGAGAGAGCATGGTCCCCCTCTGGTCGGCAACGACGATCGGGGGAATTCAGATCAGTAATCTACCGGCATTTTCACGAATTCCTATCCAGGACATGGTTGAGATGGTCAGGACCGGAGGAGAAAATATCATCAGGAACAGGGGGGCCACGATATTTGGCCCGGGCGAGGCAATTGCAACACTGGTGAAAACCATTCTTGGCAATGAAAACCGCATCCTCACCGTATCGGCCTACGTGAAGAGCGAGGTTCATGATATCGGCGATGTATGTATCGGTGTCCCGGCAAGAATCAACCGGAGCGGTGTATTTCCTGTTCCTATCAAGATTGATCCCGTGGAAGTGAAGAGCTTTCGGGAATCGGTGGAGAAGATCCGGTCCATCACAGGTGAAGTTATCTCCATCCTGGAAAAGAACGGCATGCCTGTCGACATGCGGTAATCCACGCTCTTTTGCAGGTTTCCCTTTTAAGAAGGTTTCCCTTTAAAAAAAGTATCTGCCGGCCCTTCAGGTAAGGGTCAGCTCGACGATCTCGGCGCGTTCCACACCATCAATACTGTTGATGGCCTCTTCGACGGCATCGCTTGCCCCGCCGGCATCATCGACGACCACCGCCACCTTCAGGGCCTTCAGTCCAAAACCGATTGGTTCTTCCCTGACATCCTGTACACCGGCCACCTTCTCTTTGATCTTACCCACCAGGTCATTCAGATCGACCTCGGGCGACTCGGGCATGATTTTGAGGATCAATGCCACGCTTCCCATTCAGGGTCCTCCAAAACCACATTTTGGGCAGGTATAGCCGATACTCTGCTCCCTGCACCGGTAGCATCGTCTGATCTCGTATCCGCACTTCGGACACCCGAATTCTGTGGCTCCATCCGTAGCAAGCGGAGCATTGCATGATGTGCATTTTTTATTTGACATGTATCCACTCCTTGAGCGATTCCTTATATTCTCTCCCCGCAAGCACTTAAAAGCCAATGGTCGTACCTTTCACAGGAAGCCTTCGCACGGCTGATACGATACGTTCTTCGTGTGTGCCGTTCACGACGAGGGCTTTTACTCTCTTCGAGATTACATATGGTATGAAGGAAGGATCCACGTCATCGGTGGAGATCGGGTAATCGACGGATTCGAGAAGTTTTCCGGCTGAATGGATGCCGTCCACATGCTTGAGAACGACGAGATCGAGGTGCAGTCTCCATGCAATCCAGGCAGCGATCGTATCTGAGGTGACCTCCCACGAGTGAGGGAGCGGGTCTTCGTTCTTCAGGACGCGATAGGGAAGCAATATGGAGAGTCTCTCCGGGACATCAAGTGTGTCTGTTGTTGGAATATCGAATGAAGCCAGGTACCAGCCAAATTGTTCCATCCCGAGAATGGCCATCCAGTGGGCGGAGTCATCGGAGACAACCCGGCATCTCCTGGCCATATCTGCGAATATCCCCCCGCCAGGGATGATGAGTGCGCGACAGCCTTCGGAAACGAGGAGTTTTGTGATCTCTTCTGACCGCTCAAAGAGGCTCCCCCCTATCTTCAGAACAAGCGGCTCGGCCATACCATCCGGTTTGATTTCATCAGGTTAATTAGTTGGCTATTCCAGATATTTTCGGTATGCGTCTCCGCTTCTGCCTCATATTGCTGCTGTTTCTCACATGGAACGTATCTGCGTGGCAGATCGTGGAATTCTGCCCGGACCCCTACCTCTCCGGGGATCCTGACGAATACATGGTTATTGAGGGATATGGCTGCACGGACGGGCTGGTCGTCACAGATGGCGAGGGGGGATTCCGGTTCCCGCCGGGCACGGTGCTTGAAGGACGAACGACTATAGCGCGAAACGGGGCGGCATTCTATACGATCCATGGCTACTACCCGGACTTCGAGTGGGAGTACTGCCACGTCTCTGTTCCTGATGTCCAGAGAAGCGGGAGGCTGCAACTTGCCAACAGCCAGGACGAGATCCAGCTCTTCGTATATACTACGCTTCTCCAGGAGATCGCGTGGCCCGGGGATGTTCATCCCCGCCAGGGACAGGTGCATTACCTGGAAGGAGACGAATGGGACAGACGAATTCTTCTCCTCGGCCAGTCCCGCTTCAGCGAAGCAGAGTTCACTGGCATACCCGGGACAGCATTTGTCTCTCCTGATTGCTCGTATCCTGTATTTGAAGAGGCTGTCAATTGCGCACAGGAGAGCATTCTTCTGAATGTATACGAATTTACGAGCATGAAGATGGCTGAACTGCTCGTCTCAGCCAAAAAGAGGGGTGTAAATGTGACTGTCCTCCTTGAAGGCGGCCCGGTGGGGGGTATTCCTGCGGAAGAGAGGACGGTGATCAGGAGGCTCTCGGAGAACGGGATACGTGTTCTCCAGATGTCGATAACAGATGATTTTCATGCACCCTATCGGTTCAATCATGCAAAATATATGGTGATAGACGGGTGCCGGGTACTCATCACAAGCGAAAATTTCAAGGAAAACGGGTTTCCAGACCCCGGGATCTCGGGTAACCGGGGGTGGGGTGTTTGCCTCGAGGATGAGGGCCTCGCTTCGTATTTTGCAGATATTTTTGAATATGACTGCAGTGGAGCCTGGATAGAAGAGGCATCCGGCGCCGGGGGTATAGAGGATGATCCGTACTTCAGGCAGTACGAGGTGGAGTTCGAACCGGTGGAGTTCACGTCTGCGCATGTGATTCCGGTGATCTCACCTGATACCAGCCACCTCGTGCGGGAGATGCTCGAGGGAGCCATTGAGAGCATCGCCATCGAAGAAGCATATATAACGAACGTTAGCAGTGACCAGTTGAACCCGTTTCTCGGGGCGGCGATCGATGCGTCACGACGCGGTGTGACCGTGAGGGTGCTCCTCGACTCATATTGGTACAATGTTGAAGATGAATGCGACAACGACGAGATGGCAGGTTTTATAAATTCTCTTGCGGCGCGTGAGGGCATTTTGCTTGAAGCACGGTGTGCTGACCTCGATTTAAACAACCTGGAGAAGATCCACAACAAGGGGGTCATCGTCGACGGCCGAAGTGTACTCGTGAGCAGCATCAACTGGAACTTCAACTCTCCCAACTTCAACCGCGAGGTGGGAGTAATCATCACCGAGCCGCAGACGGCAGCGTATTTTCTGTCGGCCTTTGATGACGACTGGAACGCAGCCTCGTGCCAGGATAGCGACAACTCTTTCGACTACCTGAAACTGGCCATCACAGGGGTGGTGATTTTGGCCCTGGTTCTCCTGTATCTCCATCGCAGACGATAGATTACGTTTCCGGCGTCTCCTTCACCACAGCGTATCTGATTTGGGATGGGATGTCACTGGCACCAGGAAAAGAGAAAGACGAATCAGCCCTCAACTCTTCTTGAGGGCGCATCTGCAGATATCGCATATGGTAATGGACGAATTCTCATCCCTTACGGCTATAGCCCAGCGGTCTAATAAATTATTCAGTTCTTTGGAGATTTCAATTCCGGAATCTCCTCTCTTTTTGTTGACATACTGTGAAATTGCGGCTCGTGTCACACCAAGACGTTTCGCAGCATCGCTCTGGGTCATGCCGTCTCTTTGAACAAGCCTGTATACCATTTCGGCCCGCATTGCAGGGAGGTACTTGCGGATCATGGTATCACATACCATGATATCGCAACCCCCCTCCCTCATGCAGTCACCAGCTGCTGCTCCCTGTTCTGGTATATAATCTGGCGTGCATCCCTGAAGTTGAATTTTTCAATGATGAGCTGGTTCTCTTTGAGCTTTTTTAATGCATATCGTACGGTCCGGGGGGCCAGATTGCTTTTTTTGACAATTTCCTTATGGGTCATCGCACCACCTTCGTCCAGCAACGCGAGGACGGTCTTTGATGATGGTGGAAGATTCACATCGGTCATACCATATTGTTAACAGCGTTAACATATCAATCTGCCGGTGTTATATGGTGAGAGGAAAAAAAGATCTGTATGCTGGTCCGGCAGGAAAAAATAGCTCTTATCCTTCTTTTTCTTGTATCAATCGTCCTCGTTGCCTCGTTTATGATACTCGATGATCTGGGTCGCGCGACATTTGCCACCAGGTTTTCTTCGGATTCCCCTGAAGGCTCACTGGTGGCGCACAGCGGAACCGTGGATCGCATGGACTCCACACGAACCGGGGGGCACCTTATCCTGGATGTTTCAGGAGTGCCGGTATTTATCCCGGAACAGGCAGCCCGGGAGATCAAAATAGTCACGGGTGACTCCGTTACGATATATGGGACAGTCCGGATGTACCGGGGAGAAAAAGAGATCGTAGTGGAGTATGCGGATGATATCAGCACAATTTGATGATCCCGGGGCTTTTCGGGCCAAACGGCTGATAAGGGGTTTTTCACGAGAATGTATCTAGGATTCTGCCCTTTTTCCTGAATCAACAGGGTCTTTTTGATGGATAACCAGGTACTGGCATGATTTATTCCCGACACACCTCCTGACCATCTTCTCCCGTGGTGAGAGCGCACCGGACTTTCCGGTTTTCACCTCGATAAAGACAATCTTTTCCAGTTCTCCTTCGTCAAGGCCGTCAAAAACGATGAAATCGACCGGACTGCCCAGGAATCTCGCATCTTTCGGGTTATATCCAAAATCCGGGAAGAAGGGGAGGAGGTGTTCCGTCACCCTGCCCTTTATCACGGCATGACTCTTCTCAACCGCATCATGGCGGATACTCTCTTCCTCCTTCTGAATCCATTCTTGTGCATAGATGGATGCCCGCCTTTCCGCTTCTGAATCGAGGTCTCTCTCTCTCCACTCCTGGTACAATGAATGTGCTTCTGTGTGCACCGCGTCTCTCAACTTCAGATATTTCAGGATGATGTATAAAAGTGCAATCAGGACTGCGAATAGTGCCCATTCAGTCATTACATACCATGTGCGGCCGGAAAATTAATTATTCCCCTGTATCCCGGGCCGCATTCCCGTTCCCGCCTTTCCGGATAGCATCGATTGCCTTTCGTGCTGCTCTCCGGACGTCCTCGGATTCATCATCGAGCGCCTGTTCAAGCGGCTGTACTGCTTCTTCCTTCCCGATGCGTCCGAGTGCCCAGGCAGCATGCTTTCTGACGGCCTTTTTCTCATCCTTTAAGGCTTCGAGGAGAGGCTCCAGTGCCTGGGGGTCGGCGATCCGTCCAAGCCCGATCGCAGCACCGATCCGGAGCCATTTTTCACCTGATTTTAACGCCTGTATGAGTGGTTTGACGGCCCGCGTGTCACCAATGGATCCGAGGGACTTGGCTGCGAGCCAGGCGACTTCGACAAATTCGTCAGAAAGAGCCTTAATGAGTGGTTCGACAGCCGATGTATCTCCGACATACCCAAGTCCTTCAGCAGCTTTCCAGCGGTAATCCAGGTATGGGCTCTTTAAAAGAGAAATGAGACCGTCGGCCTTCCTCCTACGGACTATCTCGGCTGTATAATCGTCGGTATCTGAAATCTCCTCGCCGGCCATAAATATATCTGAATGGCAGATAAGCGAGGAGCCATGATAAGTTTTTTGTTTGGGTTATGTGCTGATTTGACCATTCGGGTCTCATTTCTCTGATGGAATGATATCAAGACTGATATCGAAATTCTCCACGCTGTGGGTGAGAGATCCCATGCTGATTACGTCGACTCCCGAGATGGCATATTGCAGGATATTTCCTTCATGAATTCCTCCTGAAACTTCGATTAAGACCCCGGCCCTGATCTCTTCCTCGTCAAGCACCAGGATTGTATCCCTGATCTTTGCGGGTCGCATATTGTCGAGAAGGAGTATGTCAGCCCCCGCTTTCGCCGCCCGGAGCGCCTCTTCCGGACTCTCAACCTCGATCTCGATCTTTTGGTAGGGATTCGATCGCTTCGCCTTCCCGATGGCTTCCTCGATGCTCTGGAATGCGAGGTGATTGTCCTTGATCAGCACTCCGTCACTCAACCCGAGCCTGTGCCGTTCCCCCCCACCAAGTACAACGGCTTTCTTGTCAAGCAGCCGAAGGCCCGGGGCAGTCTTCCTGGTCGAGGCGATCCTGCATCTGACTTTGTGCGATGAGAGGATGGCACGAATCTTCCTGGTCCGGGTGGCAATCCCGCTCATCCTCCCGATGATGTTTAATGCGGTTCGTTCAACGAGGAGCATCCCTGCTGCAGGTCCTTTCAGCAGGGCGACCCTGGAGCCGGAAGATACGTCCATCCCGTCGGAGACTTGCGGGATAACGTCTATGCCAAAATGAGAGAAGAGCATGCCGGCCTCTTCCAATCCGGCTATCGTGCCATCCTGCCTGGCGACGAGCGCCCCCTGGCATGAATCGCTGCCCATCACGGATTCGGTGGTGATGTCCCCGTATGGTGCGTCCTCGTCGATGAATGCGAGAAGATAGTCGAGTGTAACCATCCTGGAATCATCTCCCTATCTCGATCATTCGTTCAATCGCTTTCCTTGCCCTGTCCATCACTTCCCTGGAAAGTTCGATCCTGTACTGGTTCTTCTCGAGCGATAAGACGAGATCGTCAAGGGTCGTCTTCTTCATATCCTCGCAGATCGCCTCCTCCTTTACGTAAAAAGTCTTATCGGGAAACAGGGTCTTTAACCGGTAGGCCATGCCTTTCTCGGTGAAGATATTCCAGACTTCCGCCTGCGGAGCGGCACTGACCATGCCTCCCGTGGACGCAATGATATCCGAGATTTTCTGAATCCCCGGCCGGCATTCAGGGTGGCAGATGATCATGCCGCCTCTTCTCCTGGCTTCCCGGACATCCTGTTCCGTGAAGTAATCATGGACGTAGCAGTGCCCTTCAGGGGGCACGGGAACGATCTTTTTTTGGGGAAGCTGGTCCTGGATGAAGGCCGCAAGGTTTGCATCGGGCCCGACGATCACTTCATCGGAGGGGAGCGACCGCACGACTTTTACTGCATTCGCCGAGGTGCACACGACATCGGCATACGCCTTCGACTCCGCGGTGCTGTTGATGTACAGGACAACAGGTGCACCGGGGTGCAACTCTTTTGCCTTCAGTATCGTCTCTGCGTCGAGATAGTTCGCCAGAGGACAGGTTGCGTCTTTGACAGGCAGAAGGACCGTCTTTTCGGGACAGAGTATCTTTGCCGTTTCAGCCATGAAATCCACCCCGCAGAAGACAATCGTGTGTGCGTCGGTCTCTTTTGCCTGTATGGAAAGTTCCAGGCTGTCCCCCACAAAATCCGCGACGTCCTGAATTTCGGGCAACTGGTAGTTATGGGCAAGAATTACCGCATCTCTCTTCTTTTTGAGTGCGTCGATGATGACCTTTCGATTCATGTACCCACCACCAGGGGGTTGTCAAGGTTTTTGAGAAGCGTGAGGATGGAGAGTGCCGCAAGGTAGCTTGTGGCAGGGTTCCTGGGACTCTGGACATTGTTTATTTTGATGTATATCTCTCCGAAATCTCCTTCACAGAATATCTCGTGGACGTTCCGGTCAACATCAGGATCCGCGTACAGTTCCACATCCGCCTCCCTGCCCGCTGCAAGGCTGAGAGCGACAGATACGTTGACATTTCTCGGGAATTCCTTGATGCATTCGTTTGCTTTGCCCTGGAATATGAGTCTTCGTTCATCGCAGTGAATTCCCAGGGATACGGGATTCTTGGTCGTTCTGAGGAGCAGCTTGTGGATAGGACTGATCCGGCCGACTTTCAGATTATCCAGCCCGGTTATAGCTCCACTCGGTATGTAGATCTTTCTGTTTGCCGCCCTGGCGGTCTCGGTCAGGCAGTCCCTGAATGTCGGATCGGAGAAGGCTCCAACACTGAGAACGATGAGATGTTTTCCATTCAGCAAGACCTGTTTTCCAAAGAGCCTGACGGCATTGACCGATGCAGCCTCCACAACGTAATCGAAATCCTCTTTGATAAACTGCTCAAACTCTTTGCAGGCAATGCCCCCGCAAGTGATAGCCATATCATCGGCTTTCTGGAAGACCCTGTCATAAAGGGCAATTATCTCGATATTTTCCCTGTATTGCCCGATGATATGGCCGATATTCCCGCAGCCGAGCAGCCCGATCCGTACCATCACTATCAGATAGACGATACCACTGGTTAAGCATTTTCATTCCGGGAAAAAATGCGTCGTTTCGCAACGCGGAATCTCTGGCAATCCGGTGATTGTGGTGCCAGGTGTCGGTTTGGCAGGGATTATTAGGATATACCATCCCATAGCATGTGAAAAGATGCACCCGGAAGATGACGGTACACACCGGATGCGGCCAACTGCTTCATCTCTTGACGGGCTCCTGAACCGAACCGTGCACGTGATGACGTTTGGTTGCACGTACAACTCGGGAGACAGCCGCAAGCTGAAGGAGATCCTGAAGGCACAGGGATGCAGATTGGTCGATACGCCCGGAGAGGCGGAAGCGGTGGTCGTGAACACATGTACCGTGGTCGGATCCACGGAAAGGCGAATGTTGCGGGTTCTCTCCAGCCTGAGAGAGAAGGAGCTGTACGTGACCGGGTGTATGCCGATTGTCCAGCAGGACGAGATCTCTCGCGTCTGTTCTCCACGGATTATCCGGCCTGAGGAGATCCGGGATCACTACGGGCGCGTCGGGACCGTGGAGCCCTGCGGAGTGGGGATACTCCAGGTTGCAAGCGGGTGCCTCGGGTCATGCACGTATTGCATCACCAGGAAGGCACGAGGGCGGTTGAAGAGTGTTTCCGTTCCAGATATCCTGGCGGAGGCAGAAACGATGGTCGATGCAGGTGCAAAGGAGCTGCAGTTGACCGGCCAGGACGTGAGCGCGTGGGGATACGATATCGGGATGAACCTCTCCGACCTTCTTCTCGCTCTCGGACAGATACCCGGGAGGTTCTGCATCCGTACCGGAATGATGAACCCGTCCACGCTCCTGCCTATACGAAAGCCCGTGATCCGGGCTTTTGCATCTCCGGAGGTGTTCCGTTTCATTCACATCCCGATCCAGTCCGGATCGGACGAGATACTGAACGCGATGGGAAGGAAGTATACCGTGGGCGACGCGGTCCGGATCGTCGATTCATTCAGGGCGAAGTATCCGGAGATCTTCTTCGCCACCGATATCATCGTGGGATTTCCGGGCGAGACAGATTCCCAGTTCGAGGAATCTGTCGACCTCGTCACCCGGTTAAAACCGAACAAAGTCAACATAACCCGGTATTCACGACGTCCGCACACCCGCATGGCAGGCATCCGGGATACCCTGGATGCCATAAAAAAAGACCGTTCGAGGGCGCTCCTGCGGCATGCAGAAGAGATCTACCGCGGGATAAACGCCCGCTTCATCGGAGAGAAGGTGAGGATACTCGTTACCGAAAAGGTTAAAGACGGGTCCGTCATCTCCCGCACTCCCGCGTACCACAACGTGGTCATTCAAAAAGATCTTCCGATAGGATACGAGGGGCATGCGGTTATCCTCGAGGACAGGATGTACTATCTTCTCGGATCACTCTGCTAAAACCCCTTCCTGTTGATCTTTCCCGGAACTACTTCGTGTATCTTCTGATGGCAACGGATCCCTCTCTCCGTTTTATTATATCGCAATATGTGGTTTATACAGCAAATCTGCCCGTTGAGCGGAAAGATTATGGAGCTTGCATATCCATTTACACTCAGAGCGAGGGAGTGAAAAGATATGGATGAAATAGAAACCGGTTATCGGAAAATCCTCGAGAAAATCGATGCGTTAAAGGAGAAAAAAGGCACTTTCTCCGAAGAGATACTGGAGAACGATGCCGCCCTGCTCTCCAGGATGGCGGAGTCGACGAAAGAGATCATCGGGAATGTCGGTCTCAATATGCTGGAGAAAGGAAAGATCGACAGCAAGGGGGAACTCTATGATACCCTGTTCACCCAGAAGAAGACGATAATCCTTGGCAAGACCGATCCTATCGAGTTCAGACCCGACGATAACGAGAAGAAGGTTGACGACCAGTTCTGCGCTCTTTCGGAAGATGGCACATTTTATGAGGTCATGTACAGCTCGGACGGATTCATCGTGGATTCCTACCAGAACGAGATTACGCCAAGGGAAGCGCTGGATATCTACGGGTACGACGTGATGTTCATGCTCTACCGGGCAATGCATGACTACCTCAAGGGGCAGGAGGCACTCGTCGAGGCGCTCGGAGTTACGATCGAGTATCTCTTCCCCGAGAAAAAGTGAAGCGAAGAACGAAAAAAATATCCCCGATTTATTTTTATTTCCATTTGAAGAGTGGGAAGACCGGCTTGAGCAGATCATCATCGTCACCGCCCAGTGCTGACAGCTTGTAGGAATCGGAATACTCCACGCCACGCTCGTTTGTATATTGGATCACTACTTTGACGTTCTCTACCATCTTATCGAGGGCAAACTGCGTCTTTTCATCCACCCCGAGTTTTGGGATGGTAAATTCCAGATCCAGCGGAACAAGGGCCACACGAATCGAGTAGGCCGTGGCATTCCCCCTGTTTACGACCCAGATCCCTTTGGCGTCTTCCTGGAGAAATGCGGAGATGTTGGGCAGGTCCGCTGAATCTGCCATAATACGGAGCGACATGAAGATGGCTGCCAGGACAACCAGGGCAATCAGGCCTATGAAGAGATCGACGAACGCCGCAATAAGGATACATATCACGAACCCGGCAATAAGAAGCATCTTCCTGGAATCAGCCATCGCAAATCAAACCTTTTTTCATCTGGATAAAATGGGAAATGGGCCCGATGAGATTCGAACTCATGACCTCCCGGTTATCAGCCGGGCGCACCACCTAGCTATGCTACGGGCCCTCAACGCTGCCGTATTAGTTAATCCACCAGACCTTTTATAAGTTTTGAAACGCGAGCCGAACCAGAATATTATAACCAGATATGAGACTATCTTGTTAGAAGTATTTTCAGGTGGGGAACGATGAGCAAGCAGTATCTTCTCGGGAACGAGGCCATCGCTCACGGATGTCTGGAATCTCCTGTTGATTTCGTGAGTGGATACCCAGGTACCCCCTCTTCAGAGGTGATCGATATAATCAGGGTGCAGGGGGAAAGAGGGTACCATGTCGAATGGTCCGTCAACGAAAAAGTGGCACTGGAGAACGCGCTGGCGGCAGCATGGTGCGGAGTCAGGGCACTCTGCACGATGAAACATGTCGGGTTGAACGTCGCCGCCGATCCGCTGATGACAAGCGCATACACGGGTGTCACCGGGGGACTCGTTATCATGAGTGCCGATGACCCGTATGCCCACAGTTCCCAGAACGAACAGGATACACGGTGCTATGCCGCTTTCGCACGGATCCCCTGCCTTGATCCCTCGACCATACAGGAAGCCCATGACATGGTGAGGGATGCATTCGCCCTCTCCGAAGAGTTCGGGCTTCCGGTTCTCTTCCGCCCCACGACGAGGATCTGCCATTCCAAGGGGGATGTAACCCTTGGGGATGTGAAGGCCAATACACGGGTGGGCAGGTTTGTAAAGGATCCCCGGCAGTACGTGGTCATCCCTGCCCACACACGGATACTCCATAAAAAACTGAATGAAAAACAGCCCGGAATAAAGAAACGCCTGGCAGAATCCGGGTACAACACCTTCAGCGTAAAAGGCAGGGATGCGGTCATCGCGAGTGGAATCTCTGCGACATATGTCCAGGAGTTGCTTCCCGACGATGTCTCTTTCATGAAGATCGGGGCATACCCGATCGATGAAGCCTGGCTGGAGGAGTTCGTCCGCAGGCATGAGAAGGTCCTGGTCATAGAGGAACTTGCCCCGGTGGTTGAAGAGGTTGTACGGCAGGTCGCCGGGTGTGTCACGGTCCACGGAAAAAAAGACGGCCATTCTCCATACGAAGGCGAACTCTCCCCCAGAGCCGTCGCAAAGATCATGGATTCGGCAGGAATACGTCCAAAAATACAATTTGTCGACGCAGATCCGTTGCCTGACATACCGCCTCGTCCACCAATCATGTGTGCGGGATGCCCGCACAGGCCGGTATTCCATGCCATGAGAAAGGTCTTTCGCGACGGGATCTACCCAAGCGACATCGGGTGCTATACGCTGGGTCTGCAGCTCGGTGCAGTGGATACCACAATCTGCATGGGGGCATCCGTTACCGTTGGGAGCGGGATCTATCATTCGGGTGAAGAGTCGGATATCGTATCGACGATTGGAGACTCCACGTTTCTTCATACGGGCATACCCGGTCTTTTGAATGCCGTCTATAACGGCGCCGAGATGATACTGGTCATCCTCGATAACCGGACTACCGGGATGACAGGACACCAGCCGAATCCTGCTACCGGAATGACTGCTACGGGAGAGGCTACGATCCCGGTCTCGCTCGAGGCGATATGCCGCGCCTGCGGAGTGCATTTCGTGGAGACCGTGGACAGTTATGACCTGGTAGGTCTTGAGACGGCGATGAAGGATGCGAAAGCCCGGCCGGGAGTGAAGGTGATAATCGCCAGGCAGCCCTGTGTGATCACCGCGAGAAGGGCCGGGATCAAGCGGGGCAGGTACCGGATCGACCCAGATCTGTGCACCGGCTGCGGCCTGTGTGTCAAATTCGGATGCCCTGCTATCGAGATTGCGGGTGAGAAGCCGCATATCAGTGATCTCTGCAGCGGGTGCGGAGTATGTGCCCAGATCTGCCCTTTCGGGGCGATCGCAAAGGAGGGCCGGAGATGAGCCCCGGGTATGATGTCCTTGTCGTGGGCATTGGAGGGCAGGGCACGATCCTGGCATCGAACGTCCTTGGCGAGGCGTGTCTCATCGAAGGGCGGCCGGTGAAGGGAGCGGAGACTCATGGCATGGCACAGAGGGGTGGATCGGTTGAGAGCCACATCAGGATCGATGGAGAGTATGGGCCCCTGATCACCCCGGGATCGGCCGACATCATCATATCGTTCGACCTGCTGGAAGCCCTCCGGTACAAGCACTACGTAAGGCCGGGTGGGAAGATCGTTGCAAACAGGCATTTCGTGGTGCCGACATCGGTCTTTGTCCAGGGTGCCTCTGCCCCCACGGAAGAGGAGATACGTGCCCGTCTCGGAGATGTCGGGCTCTGTCTCCTCGATGCGGAAGCCATGGCAGCAGAGGCGGGAAGCCCGCTTGCAGCAAATATCGTGATGCTCGGTGCGGCATCGCATTTCCTGCCGCTCTCCCCCGATTCACTCAGGAAGGCGGTCGAAAAACTCGTCCCACAAAAAACCGTCGGGATAAACAGGAAAGCATTTGACCTTGGCCGGGAAGCAGGGGCAGGATGCCGGGAATAAGGGATGACCCTCTCCCGGCATATCCTTGAACCGTTCGAGGCCGATTCCATAGTTCTCGGGGACGCGCTGGAACTCCTTCCACGGGTCCCCTCCAAAACGGTCGATCTCATCGTGACCGATCCTCCCTTTGCGATCGATTTCCGTGCGCAGAAGATGAACTATAACCGGACCGGTGCGAACGTGCTCGAGGGCTACCGGGAAGTGGACGGCCGGGATTACGCGGAATTCTCGATACGGTGGATGGAGGAGGCGTACCGGGTACTTGCGCCGTCCGGGAGCATGTATGTATTCTCAGGATGGAACCGGCTCAAAGATGTGCTTTCCGCCGTTGATGATGCCGGTTTTTCCACCATCAACCATATCATCTGGAAGTACCAGTTCGGGGTATTCACGAGGAAGAAGTACGTGACGAGCCACTATCACATCATCTTTGCAGTGAAGAACCCGGGCAGCTACACCTTCAACAAGGTCGAGCATTACCCCGAGGATGTCTGGACCATCAAACGGGAGTACTGGAAGGGCCGGAAGAAGACTCCCACCAAGCTCCCCTCCGATCTGGTCAGGAAGATCCTCAGTTTCTCGAGCAATCCCGGGGACCTTGTGCTCGACCCGTTCCTCGGATCGGGTACCGTCGCGGTGGTGAGCAAGGAGATGGATCGCCGTTTCCTCGGCTTCGAACTCGTCAGTGATTATTACGAATTCGCACGGGAGCGGCTTGATCTGGCGTCATGCACGGGACCGGCGTGAACCCGGGAGATGGACCTGCATGGTCCGGCAGGAGGAATGCGAAGGAGTGATCAAAACAGGGGATGAAGTCCTCTCCCGAATATTCACCAGGTGATCTATTCGTCATAAAGTATATATCATTTGAATATATTGTCTTTTATGCCACCTGAAAAATATACCGATGCCATGAAACGAATTAGTTTTAAGGCAGCACCGGAGTCAACAAAAGTCATTAATCTCTCTCTGAAAAATCCTTTCAGCGAAACAACCGAACTTTCCTTAAAAATTGTGGGATCCCGGGATAGTTTCAGGCTACCAAAAGACCATCAAAAAGTGACACTTCCGCCACGTTCACGGGTTACCATCCCTGTTGTATTCTCACCTGAAAAATCGTTTCGCATCATGGCTGCCCAGGTGCCGTATATCACCCATGTTCAGGTCTGGGACAGGAAAAGAAAAAAGTTGATACATACGTATCCTCTGAAGGCAGAAGGACCGGGATATGTCCCTGCGGGAAAGACGAGATGCTATCATCATCCGGATGGTTCCTCTTCTCCCCCATCCCCACATAACAGTCCCCCGTCAGTGTTCCTGACAGTGTACAAACCCGGGACAACCCGCTGGGCGAACATGGATGAAGTTGATTATTATCATCGTGTTTCTGGTCTTGAATCCGACGGGGATATACTCGAATTGTCCTGGTCTTATACTGTACCTGCAACCGGGGGTGGATTTCCGGAAGGTCATGGAGATGGTGTTGTGTATACCTATCCGGATGGAACAGATCATTTTGAGCGTACCAGCACATTTGATATAGACCGCTCTTACCGGGTTGATGTGAGGGCCCGGAATTCTGAAGGAAGCGATCATGATTGGGAATGGCTCTATGGCAAGATTGGTACAGGCTTTCGCCATGCATGCCTTCCGCAGGATTATCAGACCCCTGAGTCGGAGATAACGACGATTCGCCATTTCCTCGAAGATATCGAGGCCTGGTTGCTGACAGACGATCTCGGGCGCCTGGATGATTATGTGACGTATTTCAACAACCATATCATGAGTGACCCTGCCGCGGCATCCTGCCGCGATCATTCATTCCATGATGGCGGGTGTCGCTTTGTTATAGATGATTTCGACTATCTGACCGCACCTTCGGGAAGCGGGGGTCTCACAGACGATATGCTGGGAGCACTCAGACACGATCCCTTCCTGATATATACCAAACCACGAACAATGCCCCGGGGATTCCGGAATGACGAGCACCGGATACCGCGGGAAATTCTCTGCGACAGGAGTGTTGGACTGACATCCGGGGCTGATACCAGAGTTGCCGGTGAATATGCGGATTTCACAGCTATTTGCCGTGAATTGGGAGCAGATTCCCTTACGCTCATCCACGAGCTCTTCCATTACTCTGCACGACAGAACTGGTGGTCCGAGGATCGGGCTTTTGCGGTCTCTTATTTGTACGGTGACGTTGATTTCTGGGGAGAATGGTGAGATAGGTAAAAAAAGGCTCTTTTCTACCTGGTGTGGGTAGGATTGATGAACCAGATACATTTTGTGGGGCTTTTCCGCTCCCACATCCCCATGTGCGATGCCACGTCGCCTCCCCCGAAAATACCGCGAGGCTGATTCACAGTCAAAATTTGAGCAATTGGGCATGAGTTATGTGAGGATGCCCCGGCGGCGGTTGTGAGTGACTGAATTGGGATGCAGATAACAATTCTATACTGTCTCCCCACATAAAACAGCGAGAAGGCTAAAAAACCACGCATTGTTTGGTCAAATGACGGAATCGCTGGTATTGACAGCACAAATTCCGTTTTCATCGCGCGAATAAATCCCGGATTCACACAGAACGCTGAGGGGGAGATTTGAACTCCCGAGGGGCAAACGCCCCACAGGCTTTCCAGGCCTGCGCCCTACCGCTAGACTACCTCAGCAAAAAATTGCAGTATCATCATTGGACTCGCGTTTTTTTAAGGCTATCCCCGGGTGGAGGGAGGGGGTATACTGCGCTGGAAAAAGGATCTGTCAGCTCCGGCGCTTCCAGCCACGGGGATAGGTCCCCGGCGCCATGAAAACCGTGCGTGGTGCGATGACGAGGCCATGCTCCCCGGGTGCGGTCTTCTCCGAGGAGACCAGCGCCTCTCCAAGACAGATGAGCTCGCCTTTGCCTGTCCAGACGGTGACGAGTTCGCCCTTCCGGAAGGGGGGCGACCTGATGATTCCCACGCCAGAGAGCGCCGCACCATGGCAGAGTGCGTCCACGGCGCTGTCCCTGACCACGACTCCCGCCTCCCCTCCGACCGCATGTTCCAGGGGAAGAAGCATTCGTTCAAGTTCACTCCGGTCCCCCCGCTCCGCGAGGACAGAGGCATCCACGAGATCCTGCAGGGTGTGGGCCATCCGCTCATCGAACCTTCCTGACCGTGTTCTCCGGAGTTCCTGCATGTGGGCGCCACACCCCAGGTAGAGCCCGAGGTGGTGACAGAGAGTGCGGATGTATGTCCCGGCGTCACAGACAACCCTGAAGAGGACGAGGCGATCCTGTACGCCGAGCACCTCCAGTTCCCTGATGGTCCGTATCCGCAGGTTCCTGGCGACCGCACTCTTCCGGGGGGGCCGCTGGTAGATACGCCCGGTGAACTCGCCGAATGCGTCGGCGATCCCTCCGCGTTCTACCTTTCCGTGGAGTCTCATCAGGCACACGTACTCTTTCTCCTCTTTCAGGAGAAGTGGTGCGAGCCGCACGGCTCTCCCCGTCATGACAGCAAGCACACCCGACACGGCGGGATCGAGGGTCCCCGCATGCCCTACGTCGGCCCCAAGGATCTCTCCTGCCCACGCGGTCACCTGGTGGCTGGACGGCCCCCTGGGCTTATCGATTATCACGATCCGGTCTCCGGTACCGGCAGGGGATCTCATGGCTCTTCACGGCCGGCTAAGCCGCGCTCCCGCATATAGCGATCAAGCGCCTGCAGTGTTCCCACGAGTGACCCGTTCCCTGTCACGTGGGGCGAAAAGCCCCCCTTCCCCATCTCTTCGGCAGTGATATCTCCTATTGCAACAAGGATAATCCCCGGCACCTTCTCCCAGATCGCGGACCGGAACGAGAAGGCGGAGGTGAAGAGCAGGGCATCGGCCCCTTCGATCCCGAGAGGTTCGTTGGTCGGGACCAGGGAATAGCACCGGATCTCCATGGGTATTCCCCCTGCACCTGCAATTGAAGCCATAAGGGCATCATTCGGTACATCGGCACGCGGAATTCCGATCCTCTTCCCCTCGATCCAGGCACCCAGGTACGGTACAAAATCCCTGGAATAATAGTGTGGGAGGACCTCGCACGGGATGCCCCGGGATTTCAGTATGCCTGCTGTCTGGGGGCCGATTGCCACGACACGCGGCCACGTCCCAAGCAGGGGAGCGATGATCTTTGCCGGGAGGGCACTGGTAAAAAAGATGCAGTCATATCTGCCGGCATTCACTTCACGGACAAACTCTTCGATACGGTCCTCGTGTACCTGTGCCTCGAGTGGGGAGACCGTGTAACAGGTATGTCCGAACTCCGCGCAGCGGCGTGAATCATCGGTATCTTTTCCCCGCAGCCGGGTGATGGCGATCTTCATGTCTCTCTCATACCTGTAAGGAGAGAGAATATTTGTTTCGGTTGCTTTATGAGCATTGTCCCCTGAAATTTCCAAAAGATGTTCGGGATCGTGATCGGGACGGTTGCCGGGGTGGCAATCGGGTTGGCAAGCGGCCTTTTGCCGGGCATTCATGTCAATACCATGGCCGGAGTTCTCCTCACGTTCCAGGTGGCCCTTCTTCCCGTTCTCGGGCCGGAGACGCTCGCATTCACGCTCTTTGCCGCGCTCATCACACATACGTTCCTTGATGTGATTCCCGCGACTTTTCTCGGGATCCCGGATGCCGACACGGCGGTCTCGGTTCTCCCCCTCCACGAACTCTGCATGGAAGGGAAGGGTGAGGAGGCGGCCAGGATATCTGCGCTTGGGAGCGCTGCGGGACTCCTCGTCGCCATCCCCCTCTCAGGAGCACTTCTCCTTCTTCTCCCGTCGGTCCAGGCGTATGTGGACTGGGGGATCGGTATCATCCTTGTCGGGATCCTGGGATACCTGATCGTGTCAGGAGAGTCACCTGGCTGGGCCCTCCTGGTCTTTTCCGTATCAGGGATGCTTGGCCTCTTCACGTTCCGGTATACCTTCCTCGGCACCGGAGTCATCGGCAACGCCGGACTCCTCATGCCGCTGTTGAGCGGCCTCTTTGGCATCGCCATACTGCTCTTTTCCGGGACAGGGCCGGTGCCGCCGCAGAGATTCGAGGGGCTGGATCTCGAGAAGGGAACAGTTCTGAAGCACACGCTCCAGGGATCTGTTGCAGGAACAGTGGTCGGATGGCTCCCCGGACTGTCCAATGCCACAGCGAACGCGGTTCTGGCAACGGGTATACGGTACGATACGGATCGGAGGGGATACATCCTTGCCACCGGTGCTGCAAACACCGTGAATGCGCTGGTGGCTCTTGCCGCTTTCTTTGTCATCGGGAGGACCAGGAACGGGATCATGGTTGCATTCTCCTCACTGGATATCCCATCGATGGGACAACTGGTAACCGTGGGCGTACTTGCAGGCGCCATCGCCTACCTGCTCACCATATATATCAGCGGATTTGCCGGGTTATTCAGCGGAATCGACAGGAAAAAGTTGCATTTCGCAGTCTGCGTATTTATCGCCCTGATCTCGCTCGCCATCTGCGGGTTCTTCGGCCTGTTTATCCTGGTACTCGCCACCGCTGTCGGTGTCGTACCCCGGCTTGTCAATGTGGCACAGGTGTATTGCATGGGCGCAATAGCCCTCCCGGTGATCCTCTTCTCATTCGGCCTGTGAAGGAACCGGGGGATGTCTGCCCGATCCTGATAATACTATATAGGACATTGGATACCAGTAATTGGCATGCAATCCTACTGGTTCGGAGATATTGACGGGGAAGGGTGCCACCCGTTCGTGGGCAGCCCTGCCGATCAGGCTGCCAGGCTGGAGAGCATTGACACGGATATGGCCGCCTATATCCCGGTTGCGTGGGAAGACGCGGTCAGGTGCGGGTTTGCGAAAGATCGCGGCGATTATCTTCAAAAATTGCGCAATCTCTGTTTTTTTATCGCGGAGGCAAAGATCGCGGATCATTTCACAAGCAGGGATATCGAACTCGTGCAGATGGTGCGGATGCTGGACGAGCTCGATGACGTGATAAACCTTCTCACCGAGCGGGCCGTGGAATGGTACCGGACGAAAAATCCCTCGTTCTCACGGAAATACCGGTCGCTTTCCGGAAGACGGGTCATCCAGGTGATGAAGAAGGAGCGTGACCGGGCATTCGCAGAGATCATCGCAGATATTGAAAAACTCCAGGAGTCGCGGACACGGCTCATGCGGGACGTCACAGCCCTTGCCGATACCGTTATTCCAAACTGCAGCGCCCTGATCGGGGGGCTCGTTGCTGCCCGGCTGGTATCGAGGGCAGGCAGCCTGGAAGAGCTGTCACGGCTTCCGGGAAGTTCGATCCAGGTTCTCGGCGCACAGAGCGCACTCTTCTCACACATGCGAACCGGTTCCCCCTCACCAAAACACGGGATCATATTCCAGCATCGGAGGGTGCACAACGCCGACAGGGACGTGCGAGGGAGAGTCGCACGGGTTCTCGCGGCAAAACTGGGCATTGCCGCACGTATAGATTATTTCAGGCAGGAGATCGACCAGGACTTTCTCAACGCTTCGCAGGAGGCGGTGGACAGGGCAGGGGAGGGCACGTGATGATCTGGATTGACGGTGTTTTGGTATCGGAAGGGAAGGGTGGTGTCTATGGCGAAAAGATGCTTCGGAACTGCCGGATATGGGATCCCTACCGGAGCAAGCTTGCCGCATACTACCACAAGGGGTGCGGACACGAGCTCCGGAAGGATGACGTTGTCCTGTACCTCGGAGCAGCCAACGGTACAACGGTATCCCACGTGGCAGACTACACCGAATGCGTGTATGCAGTTGAATTTGCACCACGACCCATGCAGGATCTCCTGGCTGTTGCCGCAAAGCGAAAGAATATCGTACCCATCATGGCGGACGCATCCCGTCCGGAGTGGTATGCCCCGCTGCTCGAACCGGTCGACCTGCTGTACATGGATGTGGCGGATCCCGACCAGATCGGGATCGCATCGAGAAACAGTGTCTTCCTGAAACAGTCAGGCATCGCTCTTCTCATGTTGAAGACCAGGAGCATAGACGTGCGATCCGATCCCGGCGACGTCCTCGCAGAATCCATCGCCCGGCTCGAGGAGAGCGACTTCGTGATACAGGAGACGATGTGGCTCCTTCCCTACCACCAGGACCATGCAGCCATCCTGTGTGCGAAAAAGTGAAACTCCTTTTAAAGCCCGAAAAAGTGCAGGGATTCTTTTGGGTATACAATTGGTCCGGGATTTTCTGAAAGGCCTATTCCCGCCAGCACGAGACAGAAGAGCGATAGCCCGGAGCAGATTCGAACTGCTGTCGAGAGATCCAGAGTCTCCCATGATTGACCGCTACACTACCGGGCTGTCTGCCTTATCAGATTGCCCCTTTTTCCTAATTAATGTGTCTGATTGAGAGCGGGAATCCATGCTTCAGCGGCATTTCCCGCAGAGACTGCAGACCTCGGGGATGGGCTTTATACGAGATCCCCTGCCGCAGAAAGGCTCGATGTCGTTCATGTCACGCTTGTAATAGATGTGGGGCACCAGCGAGATGTGTGTATAGGACCCTGCCGGGAGAGAGAGTCTTCCGGCGATATATTCCTGGAGGCGGGTGAGAGCATACATGTTGGCACCGGCTGCAGTGAGCATGTCGTTGCTCCGGAAGACCACCTTCATCTGCAGGCGGTCGTTCCTGACAAGGCACTGGACCAGCTGGAGGCAGGGGCAGTCGTCCAGGGATTCGTCTATTACCGGGTTCCAGGTGATCGCTATCGCTCTCCTGGTCTCACGGGCCTCCGAGAGCTTCCGTACTATATAATCCACCTGGTTGACAGAGACGTCGGCTCCACCGGAAGAGAGCCGTTCTCCCCATTGAAAGAGGCGGCCGTGATAGTCATATTCAAAGACCGAATCGGATCCCCTGACCAGATCCTGTGCATATTTCTCCATGAACCTCTCCTGGAACCGCGAATGTGCACTGACCTTTGGAGCGGAGGCCGGGTTGTCGATCTTTAATGCCACCTCGTCAAACTCCACCGTGGCTTCCCCGTCCTCTGTATCCAGAACCCATCCCTTCTCAAGTATCATCTTTACCACCAGTTCGTGAGCCCTCCCGATGGATGGAGCCTTGATGATTCTCATGAGATCCTGTTGGTCTGGCGAAAAGGTAAAGGTATGGAGTCCGGGGTCTGTGCAGGTGGACGTGGTCTCTGGATACAAAACTTCGACACTTTTTGCGCCGGCCAGTGCTGAACGGGAAGAAGTTTACGGTGAGATACTCCCATTTTTTTGAATATTCGTGATATCGCGCGTTATAGGCGGTTCTTCGACATCCAACCTCTTCCACGGATACCGGGATCGAGGGAGCGGACAGGACCAAAAAACCCTCATCCGTATACATTTCACCGATCTAATCCCTGCAAGCCCTTCCTCTCCGTTTGTATCCGACCAAAAAAGATATATTAAGTGTTCCACTAATATTGAATCATATTCCGTTATTCGGAGTATGGAGCACAATGAACCGTCATTCGACATGTGTCGAACACGGTTTGCCCCGTGTGCATTGGATTGAACGTTTCAAATTTGGACATGAGTAAGGAGGACTAATATTATGACTAAGCGCTTTAGCCTTGCACTGATTGCAGTTGTTGCGCTGGCAATGCTTATCCTGCCAGCGTCAGCAGCGGTAAATCAAATCACTCAAGGTGGAGATGTGTTTATTGGTGAAGAGGGGCTTGATGTTTCCGCAGCAGTCGGAGCATTCAACCAGGTCGCCTGGTTCGCATCAGGTACCAACCCGAGCACCGACACACCAAACGCCGTTATTGCCGTAGGCAATCCGGCAAGCTTCTATGTAGCACCTGCCGACTTTGTCGGCAAGACCGGCAACTGGTACAGGTGGGACGGAGGAGCGACCCGCAACCAGGTTGCATTCAATGTCGTTGACCCCAACATCGCCATCAAGATCTGGGATCAGAACGCGAACAAGGATGTGACCGGCAAGTCCGTGCCAGCTGGAAACTTCGAGAACTTCAGAGTTGAGACCAACATCTACTCGGTTACCAACAGGCTGAACTACGCAGGTGAGGGATTCGTCAACATCCGCGTGAAGACCGCCGATGGCGCAACCTATACCGCGCTCTGGCAGTCTACAACCGTTTCTATACCGCTGACCAACCAGGTCGTTGACACCTCGCTCTGGTACTGGGTACCCGCTGGATCTGTCACCCAGGGATGGAACACCGGTGTGATCGATATCAACGGTGCACGGGTCTACAAGGCTGGTGTATACACTGTCTACGCCGAGATCAGCCTGAATAAGATGAAGGACAACTACAAGGCACCTGACGGCTCCGACTACACCGGAAAGACGATCACCACCACAAACACGGTGAGCATCGCTTCCGACACGGTCAAGGTCGAGGCCAGCAAGGATGTCGTTGTCCGTGGCAACCCGTTCTCGGTCACCGTCACCGGAAGGCCCAACACCTACTACGCTATCTGGGTGAAGGGAACCGGCCAGATGACCGGACTCGCGACCGACCAGCCGCCCCTGATGCTGGCTGACCAGAAGGATGTCACAAACGACCCGATCGGAGGCCCGTATGACATCGGAACCTACGCATACGAGGGAGGCGCAGGACGCACCATCAAGCAGGACGTCCCGGCAGCACCCGACAATGGCGTCTACTACTATGCCGCAGTGAAGACCTCCAACAGTGGAACAATCACCGTTGGGTTCACGAGCGGTGCTGACACCAAGGACAAGAAGTACACCGTCCGTGTAGAGAGAGGCCCCGGCGCAATCAACATGCCTGCACCATGGAACGTTAATCTCTACGGCGACCAGTACAAGTCCGACGAGGTCGATGTGAAGGTCGAGAAGGGAACCGTGACCGTGGTCGCTGCTGGTGACCAGAGCTACTTCCTTGGACAGGAGATCAAGCTCTCCGGTACCAACTCCGAGACTGACACCGTCTACCTGTTCATCACCGGTCCGAACCTGCCCGGAAACGGCGGGCGCCTGACCGACCCGAGGATGGCAGTCACAAACAATATCGGGAACACATTCACGACCGCTGACGTCATGGATGACAACACCTGGGAGTACAAGTGGCAGACCGCAAACCTGAACATCGACTCAGGTACCTACACCGTCTACGCACTTGCAACCCCCAACGACAGGAACAACCTTGGCGACGCACAGTACGCAACCGTCTCCCTGATTATCAGGAAGCCGTTCGTCAGTGCAACTGCTTCGCAGTCCACTGTAGCCGCCGGTGACAAGTTCTATCTCCGTGGTGTTGCAGAAGGCCAGCCCTCACCTGGTGTGGCAGTCTGGATCATGGGTAAGAACTACGTCCTGTACACCACCGAGAGCGTAAACTCCGACGGAACCTTCGAGAAGGAGATCTCCGAGGGAGTCACCTCGAACATGGCAAGCGGACAGTACTTCGTCGTTGTCCAGCACCCGATGTACAACGACCAACTTGACGTCTATCCAAGAGCCGACGCAGGCTATCCATACCGCTACGTTGTTGGACCATACCCGATCATGGGTGCAGAGAACATCATCTTCACACTCCAGGGACCCGGCAGCCTGCAGGGATCTGACGCAGCAGAGGCGCTTGTCATAGCACTCGACAACCCGAGCGTCGACGATACCTACACCAAGCTCCAGTTCCTGATTGAAGAGCCATCCATCCGGATCAGCCCGATCACCGAGAAGATGGTCGGTGACAAGTTCGAGATCTCGGGAACCACCAACCTGGCCGTCGACGACGAGCTGCTGATTGAAGTCGTATCTTCATCCTTCGCTCCGACCTCGAAGACCCAGAGTGGTGAGTTCAGCGGTGCAACCGGCACTGTGAAGGTCGTAAAGGGTACCGGTGGCTTTAACACCTGGTCATTCCCTGTCGACAGCACCACCTTCAAGCCCGATGAGTACATCGTGAAGGTCCAGGGTGTAACCGTTGACGTGACAGAAACCACGCTCTTCAACGTCGTTGAAGGTGTAGTTACTACCGTCACCACAGCCCCGCCAGTCACCACCGCTGTCACCACGGCAGCAACCACAGCCCCACCGGTCACCACCGCTGTACCGACCACCACACCTGGTTTCGGTGCACTGGTTGCCCTGATCGGCCTTGGAGCCGTTGCGTTCCTGATCGTGCGCAAGCACTAAACACCAAAATCTAACTTTTTTTCGTCGGTTCCGCCCCTTAATACGTATAATTCTCCTTTCAGGGAGCATGTGCCACACAATTAGGCGGTGGACCTGCATCAGCTGGCATAAAGGGGTTTATACGATAGAACCGCAATACTCCCAAGAAGAGGATTTTTACAAAAATCAGGAGTAATCCATCCATGATACTTGCGGCAAAACTTATTGATATCCAGACACGGGAAGTGATGTTAAACATCGAGGATGCACGGACTGTCGGAGTCCTGGCAGGTGATCGGGTGCAGATAATCAACAATGTGAATGGCCTCTCGGTCGCGGCTTTTGTCGATACCACCACGACGATCATACCACGGGGGACCATCGGCATCTACAGCCGCACCAACGAACGCCTCTCGGTAGAGGATGGCATGGAAGTCGAGGTGAGAGTGGCTGAGCGGCCGGCCTCGCTCACCCACATCAAGAAGAAGATGGACGGTGAGAGGCTCTCCAAGGAGGAGACATATGCGGTAATCGAGGCCATCGTCGCCGAGGACCTTTCGCCGGCGGAGATCACAGCCTATATCACCGCGTGCTACATCAACGAGATGGACATGGACGAGGTCGAGCACCTCACGAGGGCCATGGTCGATACCGGCGAAAAGATCGATTTCCATGCCCACCCCATCGTGGATAAGCATTCGATCGGCGGCGTGCCCGGCAACAAGATCTCACTTCTCGTGGTTCCGATCATCGCCGCAAGCGGCTTAAAGATCCCAAAGACCAGCTCCCGGGCCATTACGGGAGCGGGAGGCACGGCGGATCTCATGGAAGTCCTGGCTCCGGTCGAGTTTTCTGCAACCGAAGTCCAGCAGATGACCATGAAGGTGGGTGGCGTAATCGTATGGGGCGGTGCGACAAATATCGCGCCTGCCGACGATCATATCATCATTCATGAATATCCCTTCAGGATCGATGCACGAGGCCAGATGATTGCCAGTGTCATGGCGAAGAAGTACGCGGTGGGGGCCGATCTCGTGGTGATCGACATTCCTGTCGGCTTGCATGCAAAGGTCCCCACCGTGCAGGAAGGGAGAAAACTTGCCCGTGAATTTATCGATATCGGGGAGCGCCTGAACATGCGGGTTGAATGCGCCGTCACCTACGGGGATTCCCCGGTTGGAAGAACGATCGGTCCAAACCTCGAGGTGCGCGAAGCACTTGCCATACTTGAAGGCAAAAAAGAGCCCGGTTCGTTACTCCAGAAGAGTATCGCGATTGCAGGAATAGCACTCGAGATGTCGGGAAAAGCACCTATAGGCAGGGGTAGCCAGATGGCAGGCGAGATACTGGCAAAAGGGGCGGCTCTTGCAAAGTTCAAGGACATCATCGGGATCCAGGGCGGAGATCCTGACGTGAAGGCCGAGGACATCGGTCCGGGATCACTTGAATTCGTGGTGAATGCCCCTGCGAACGGGTACGTCATCGAGTTGAATAACAGGTCCCTGATAAGCCTGGCACGGCTAGCCGGTGCTCCCAATGACCGGGGTGCCGGGATCCTGCTTCATGCCAAGAAAGGGAGCAGGGTTCAGAAGGGCGAGCCGATCTTCACCATCTATGCCGAGAGAGGCTGGAGGCTCCAGAAGGCGATCGAGGAGGGGCGCAGGCTCATGCCCGTGGTCGTGGAGGGGATGCTCCTTGACCGGGTGCCTCATGAAGTGACATGGGAGTGAGACGACCCGGATATTCCTTGAAAAATAACTCTCTTTTCCGGACACTGGATCCGAATGGGTGACAAACACCTGGATGTCGCGATTGCGCACCCACTCTCTTTTGAGGAAAACACCAGGTCCGTACGTGGAAATAAAAGCGTGTATGGACCCAGCGGGAATCGAACCCGCGTCCTTGGGTCCGAAGCCCAAGAGGATATCCGCTACCCTATGGATCCTTCCCGACATTTGGAATCATAAGATATTAAGCATTTTCGAAGGTACTTATCTTACCATGATACTATCGTCCAGGGAGATACTCTGTCGACTGGGTGAAGACAGCCTCGAGGGAGACCTGGTGATCAGACCGTACGCACAGGAATGCCAGCAGCCCGCCTCGTACGATCTCCGGATCGCCGAAGACATCATACTCCCTCCCGCGCTATGCACACTGGTCCACAGCCTGGAATGGGTCGAACTGCCTGCGAACCTTGCAGCCACGCTCAGGTGCCGCTCGTCGTTCGGGCGGAGAGGGGTTCTCGTCACAGCAGGGTACGTGGACCCGGGTTTCCGGGGCCAGCTCACCCTCGGTCTTATCAACATGGGCACGGATCATATTGCATTGCGAAAGAATGACCGCGTGGTCCAGGTAATCTTTCACGAGGTCTGTGAAGGCGCCGGGATCTACGAGGGAAGGTACCAGGACAGCAGCGGTGCAGTGGAAGCGAGATGAACATGATCCGGACGGAAAGAAAGTACATCGAGATACTCCGCATATTGAATGAGCACCAGGAACCGATGGGTGCGAAGAGACTGTCGGAACTGATGGCAGAACGGGGTTTTGTGCTCAGTGACCGGGCGGTGCAGTACTACCTGCAGTACCTGGACGAGATGGGTTTTACCGAAAAAGTGGGGAATATGGGCAGGGTGCTGACCGCAGAAGGCAGGGCCGAGACAGAGAGTGCCCTTGTTGGAGACAGGATCGGATTCATCATCTCAAAACTTGAACGACTGGCGTTCCGGAGTACGTTTGATCCACAGACAGACACCGGCGATGTCGCGTACAACCTCTCGATCGTTCCCGACGACGCGATCGATTGCGTCCTTGCAGGGTTTGATGAGGTGATCGAGGCCCAGTGCGGTTTCTTCTCTTCGTACCGGGTGATCGAGAACGATCCCAGGGTTCCTCCCGGCAATACCGGCATCATGACGATATGCAGTATCACGATGGACGGCGTCTTCCAGAGGCGCGGGATTCCGGTCAGGATGGCCTATGGCGGGCGCCTGGCTGTCGAACACGGCCAGCCGGTTACGTTCCTCGACCTTATCGGTTACCGGGGGACGACTATCGATCCGCTGCAGCTCTTCATATCTGCAGGCCTGACGACACTCACATCGCTCGTCTCCACCGGTACCGGCACTGCGCTTGCAAATATCCGGGAGGTTCCGGCATCCTCGGAGACGAAGGTGAGGGAGATCATTGCGGAGATGAAGAGATGCGGTTTCGTCTATCCTGTGACGATGGGAACGTCCGTATTCAACCTCAAATCCGATCCGTACAGGCTCTCGATAGTATCTTTCTCGGGAATGAACTTTGTGGCCAACATATTCGAGAAAGGGATCGATATCAGGACGGAGATTGGTGCGGGGAACATCCCGTTTTCAAAGATAGTCTCCAAGAATTAGGGAGAAGAGGCAGGAATCCGGAATAATTTCAATCATATTCCTGCAATATTCCCTTCAAATGCCCCGAATCCCTCATGACTCCGGCAGGATCTTCGTATCTTCACCAGGGATCTCTTTGCCTGATTCATGAACCTCCTGTGACTGTTCAAAATATGCTTTCAGTTCATCAAGCCGTGGGATCTCTTCAACCCCGGCGAGAATGATTATTATTGCCAGGTAGCCGGAGGAATGGACAGGATAGTCTCCTGAACGGACCTCAAGGCCCCTGATACTTTTATCGATCCATCTCCTGACGGTCATGAAGCCTTTCATGCTCATCTCGTGGGACGGCCCTGCGATGAGAATAAGCGCCTTTGCCGCAGTCCCGAGATCGCACGGAGTGGAATTTTCTTCATATATTGCCCTTTTTGCGATATCAACAACCCGTGAAGCTTTTTTATGGTCCTCCTCCACGGAAGGGGTGCCGGGCGCCAGCCGGTTGATGAGATCGAACTGGCTCTTTTCGATGGGAGTCATCGCATACCCGATCGTGATGAATCCCATCCCCCTGATGGTGTTTAAAACCTCACCGGCATCAAGCACCACTTCAGCGATCTCCATAGACCCCCTCTCGTTGAACTCGCCTGCTCTCAGTATGAGGCCTATTCTTCGGGCAATCAGGTCATTGATAATATTATAGGCCTTTTTCCGCCTGTCCACGGGCTCCGGTTGCTTCCTGGATAAGAGTTGCTTGTAATCGGATGTGAGAATGTGCAGATAATCAGGGGCCTCCTCCGGGGCATCGAGCTGTTCCTGGATCCTGTGAAGCCATGTCTCGTTATCAAACAGGATTATTCCTTCAAGGAGTGGCTTGTGTGCAACAACCTGCTCATATGCCTTTGCCGCCCGGGGAGCGCCGTCACGTGCACATGGAAGGATGTAGAGGCCAAACACGGGTTCGACCATCGATCTCTTTATCGCCGGCACCAGCTCGGGGACGATATCCGGTATATCTCCACCCAGTGCCGAGCAGATAATGATGGCATCGATGTCACCTGAATCGAGGCTTTCGAGTTTTGCAACGATCTCTTCAACCGGTGGGTGCGAGGGGGATTCATCCTGGTTTCCGGGATAGAGGGGCATATAATAGATCCTCTGTTCGTTTGGCACGTTTGCCAGACCGTTTAAGGTGTCTGCATCACCATCCACTGCGATTCCTGATAAGCAGTTGATGGAGCCGAACCGCCGGTCGTGGGCATACAGCGTGTCAAGCAACCTGCAGCCCCCTCCGCCAAGCCCGACAATCAATACCCGCATACTCGTCACATCACTCCTGTCATTTCAGTCCGCATTGCTGGAAACACACCCTTTGCCGGAAATATTGGAATAGTATATATCCCGGATATCCGGGGATTTCTGGAATCCGGTAATCGGACCGCATTGTATTGATTCAGATATTGTACTCCATGGATATAAAGAAGTGATGGAATATAGTGTTTCTCATGATTTTCCCTGGTTTGAAGAGGTTATTTCCCGACCCGTTTCCGGGAAGTGGCCGCACCTGACACTGACCAGCAACTTCTGCAGATGTCCAATGGCGAACAATCCAAACCTCTCATGCGGAAATCTCATTGCGTTCTCGCTGAAATCATGCGTCGCTTTCAGAGAAAAACGAATAATTGCAGTATTTTCTCATGAATCACGATAATTTTCATGAAAAATCCAGTAAAAAATCATAAATTATTTAATTGTCTGTTCAATATTAGACACTGAGGTGAATGTACCTTGACAACCTATGGAATAGAATTTGTACCAGGAAACGTTAATGTCAAGCAGGTAGTTAATTACTGCAAGCTTGCAGAATCCAAGGATATCGATTATGCCTGGATCACCAACCACTACAACAACAGGCACTGCTACCCGACTCTTGCAATGATTGCCGCGAACACCACCAGTCTCAAGATGGGTCCGGGAATCATGAACACCTTCACTGACACCCCCGCGGCAATTGCGTCCTTCATGGCTACCTTAAATGAGATCTCGGACGGCCGTGCGGTTCTGGGTATTGGTCCCGGCGACCTTTCAACCCTGCCCAAGCTCGCAATCCAGGGCGAAAAGCCTGTTGCACGCCTGAAAGAGGGTGTCTCTGTTATCCGCGAGCTCCTTACCGGCGCTGAAGTCAAGAAGTCCGGAAGGACCTTCTTCGACTATGACGGTGCAAAGCTGACTGGTGTCACGCTGCCGGGCAAGAATGGTATCCCTGTATACATCGGTGCCCAGGGACCGAAGATGCTCGAGCTCGCCGGCATGGATGGCGACGGGTCACTGATCAACGCATCCAACCCCAAGGACTTCCAGGCGGCAATCCCGATCATCAAGCAGGCCATGGAGAAAGCCGGAAGGAAGAAGCACGACGTCGGTGCGTACACAGCAATGTCGATCGACTCGGACGAGAAGAAGGCACGCAATGCGGCAAAGATTGTTGCAGCATTCATCGCAGCCGGCTCACCGCCACCGCTGCTGCAGCGTCACGGGCTTGACATGGGCAACGTGGCAAAGATCAAAGAGGCGCTTTCCCGGTTTGACTTCAAGACCGTCGGCGGTCTCGTTGGCGATGCAGAAATCGATGCATTCACCATTGCCGGAACTCCCGACACGGTGAAGCAGAAGTGTGATGACCTGGCAAAGGCCGGTGTCACCCAGATCATCTTCGGATCCCCGCTTGGTCCGGACATGACCAACTCGATCCGCCTGCTCGGCAAGTATATCGTATAAGTGCAGTTGAGCACCACGGATCTCTTCTTTTTTCCCATCATTTTAATAGATACGATTCTGAAATAGACTTGATCGAACCAGCATGTTTACCGTGACAGAGGTCGCTTGCGGCAAAAAGACCCTGCAGGTGAGGGAAGAGCATCTCACCGGGCTCCGTTGCAAGATATCCCCCGAGCGTATCAACCGTCGGATCAACACCGAATATTTGCCCGGGGCTTCGGCTGACCCTGCATGCCCGTTCTGTGAAGACTCGGTCCATTCCAGTACACCGACCTTTACAGACGGCAGCAGGATTGTGGTTGGAGAGAGTGTCACATTTCCAAATCTCTTCCCGTATGCCGAATGGCATACCGTCACCGTCATCTCACCAAGACACCAGGTGGACCGGTTCACTCAAAAAGAGCTCATGGATGCCTTCTCCGGCCAGGTACAGTCATTTTCGGGGATTTCCGGATACCCCAGCATCAACTGGAACTTCCTCCACTCTTCAGGGGCAAGCATTGCCCATCCCCACCTCCAGGGAATGGCGGACAGGAGGCCGCCGGTTCTCGCCGACAGATACATGCAGGGTTGTTTCCGGTACTACACGCGGCACGGCACCAGGTACTGGAATGACCTGGTCTCTCTTGAACTGGGGGGAGAGCGGTACCTGTTCGGAGACGAGATCACCTGGCTTGCCCATTCGGTCCCCGTTGGTGAGAGGGAGATCAGGGCAATACTTCCTGTATCGACCCCGGGAGACTTCGAACCATACCTCGATCTCTTTGTCAGGGGTCTCCTCGAGGTGATAGATTTTTACCGCCTACTCGGAACCCACGCATTCAACGTCTCGATTTTTTTTGACAGGGATACGAATAACAGGACTTTTTCCGCATTTTGCTCAATAATTGCAAGGATTAACCCGAATGTCCGATGCATCAGTGATTCGGCGTTCATGGAACGGGTACACCTTGAGCCGGTGATCCTGACACTTCCCGAAGATCTGCGAACGATGTGGCAGAAATAAAAAAAGATTTTTTGGGTTTACTCGGGCTTGCTGATGAGTTTTGTCTTGGAGACGAGAGTCCCGTCGTTCTTGTGGGGTTTCCTGATAACTGCATCGCAGCCCTTCTCAATCTCGCGGGCCTCGTCACAGAGTACAGTTGCGGCCCTCATCATCTCGTGAGCGCTTGCGACGATCGGGACGTAGTTCTCGAATCCCTTTGTCATGAAGCATCCCTTCACATTCACCATCGCGACAGCCGCGGCGATCTCGAATGCCGCACGCGCCTTTGCGTATGCATAGGGGTTGGAGAATTCGCCTGCGACAGCCTTGTCAGACGTGACGACGAGTTTCGGAAGCACAAGGTCCGCACCCTTCTTTCCGGCTTTCACCTGGTCGATGACCTTGTCGAGTTCGAGCTGCATCTTGCGGAATGCGCCGGTGACAGAGAGGACCTTGACCAGGTTTCCGTTGTAGTCCGCCATCTCGATGGGGTCGAGGAATTCGCGGCGGGCACCGATCATTGCGTCTGCTTTCTGGATGATGTAGCCGAATTTGCTCTCTTTGAGGTCGGCCCACTCTTTCTTGGTGGTGACATCGTCGGTAATTACAACGACAGGAATTCCTGCAGCTGCAAGGGCCTCACGTGCACCGGTGGGTCCGGGAAGGACTCCGTTCGGCGATACAACGATAGCGAAATCGGGTCCGTATGCAATCAGGTTCTTGACCACCCTGTCGACATCCTCCGGCTGGAGCTTGGTGCCGCTGGTGGCCATAAATGTCTGCATGTCCTCACGGTCTGCACGTTCGTCGAGAAGCAGCTCGACCATTACACCACTCGCAATGTTGCCCAGTTTGGCAACTCCAACTTTTACAACCATTTATACACCTCTTTTTTGTTATAACAGGTTACTATCTGCCGGTGCAAATATAAACATTTTGAAATTTGATTTGAATTTAAAAATTTCGCCCAAAATGCGTTTGTTCTCTAAAAGAGAATGGGGAATCCAATTTTATCGGGTATTTGCCCGGCCGGTACCTGATGACGGGCATGTTAACGAAAAGTGTTTAAGTATCAGTTGCCTAAAAAGTTAATATGAAGGATGGGCTCCTGACCGATCGTCAGAAAGAAGTTCTGAGATACCGGAAGCAGGGATTGACCCAGCAGCAGATCGCCGATATTATATCCACGTCAAAGGCCAATGTCTGTACCATTGAAAAATCAGCGATGGAAAATATCAGAAGGGCAAGGGATACGCTGGAATTTCTCTACACTCTGGACGCAAAGCATCTCTGCACAATCCAGGCAGGCATGGATCTTCTCGATGTTGCGCCGTTCATCTACAGCGAGGCGGAAAAGATCGGAACCAAGGTGAAATATGACACCATCTCCCTGATCAACAAGATCCGGGAATCTTCGCCGGACAGGTTCAAGGCCCGCCACGTCAGGGATACCATTGAGGTGTACATCAACGACGAGGGCGATCTCTATTTTGGCTGAAGAGGGATCTCGTTTTATTATTGAAGTTTTTTCAGAAGAATTGCAGACGTCCTGGCATAGATTTATATTCAATTTTACCCTATAATAATGGAAGCCTCTATGGATTCTCCGGCAGGTGCATGTCTGTGATTCCCCTTATGGGGGGATATCCCGAACTTCTCCTGCCCGTAACTGAGATTCATGAAAGGCGGACTCCTCTCAACTGGGAGGATGAGCCGAGAAGGAGTTGTGAAGATCACAACGGGCTGACATGGTAGATCTGAAGCGATTGCATGGGTGGACGTCCAAAAAAGACGAGCCCGATCCGTCCCATACGTGACGGACGCATCAAGATCAGGATCTGTTCGTGAGACTGGTAGGCTGATACCAGACCCCCGGTTGATCTCCGGGTGGTCTCGATGGAGAGACGCCGCCATATCCTGCCTGACGGGATGGTTGATGGCATGATTGCCAGGCCAGTATCCCGGGGTTGTTCAGCGAGAGATGGATACACTCAATCTCGGGTTCCCCGCAGACGATGGTTTCGGGGAGCAACTTCAATCGAATTGATCAAATTTTGGGTTTTCCCAAAAGAACCAGGATCTTTTGGTCCTGTAGACAGATGAGACATCATTTAAGCAAGGATTGATTGAAACATGCCAAAGATAAACAGGCCACGAAGAGGGTCTCTTGCATTCAGTCCCAGAAAGCGTGCCAAGAGCCAGGTGCCCAAGTACAAGTCCTGGCCGGAGTACGAAGGGGAACCGATGCTGCAGGGATTCGCAGGGTACAAGGTGGGTATGACGCATGTTGTCATGGTCGACGACCACAAGAACAGCCCCACCGAGGGGCGCGACATCATGGTCCCGGTCACCGTTCTGGAGGTACCTGCCATGAAGGTTGCAGCAGTCCGCGCCTACATTCGCGATACCAACGGAAAGCGGCCTATGACAGAGGTGTGGGCGGAGACGCTTGAACCCGCCCTGGCAAAACGGATCACACTTCCCAAGAAGTACAATGGCGAGAAGACACAGACCGCCATAACAGAAGGGATCGAGTCCGGCAGGGTCATGGATATCTACGCACTCATGCACACCATGCCTGAAGTGGTGAGCGGTATCCCAAAGAAAGTGCCTGAACTCATGGAGATCCGAATCGGCGGAGGCACAATCATGCAGAGATTCGAGTTTGCCCTCGGTCTCCTGAACAACGAGGTCACCCTCAAGAACGTGGTCAAGTCAGGCGCTTACGCCGACATCACAGCCGTAACCACCGGGAAAGGGACACAGGGCCCTGTCAAGCGCTGGGGAATCTCGATTCGGAAGAGAAAGCACTCGAGGGGCGGGAAAAAGCGACATATCGGCAACCTCGGTCCCTGGCACCCGCACCACGTGCGCTGGCAGGTCCCGCAGATGGGCCAGATGGGTTACCAGCAGCGAACCGAGTTCAACAAACGGATTCTCATGTTCGGTGACAACGGGGCAGATATAACCCCTGCAGGGGGTTTCCTGCATTACGGGGTTGTCAGAAACCCGTATGTTCTCATCAAGGGTTCAATCCCGGGACCGGCCAAGAGGCTGGTCAGGATACGGCCTGCCGTCAGGCAGGGTGAACACGTGGAGCGCCAGCCCGCCATCGAGCATGTGAGCGTCCAGAGCAAGCAGGGGTGAAAAGACGATGAAAGTAGAGGTAAAGGCACTCGACGGCTCAATTGCCGGAGATTTGGAACTTCCTGAAGTCTTCTCCGAGGAGTACCGACCGGATCTCATCAAAAAGGCGGTTATCTCGCTCCAGAGCACCCGCCGACAGCCCCACGGGACATATCCCTATGCCGGGATAAACTCTTCCGCGGTCAGCTGGGGGAGCGGCAGAGGTGTCGCACAGTTGCCGCGCATCAAGGGCGGTTCACGTGCGGCTAAGATACCCCAGGCAAAAGGTGGAAGAGCGGCACATCCGCCTGTCACGGACAAGATACTTGTCAGGCAGATCAACAAGAAAGAGAAGCAGAAGGCCATCAGGTCGGCACTTGCGGCAACCGTATGCGAGGAGCTTGTCCGGGCACGGGGGCATCTCTTCGAAGGCGGGGTTCCGGTTGTTCTCGAGGACCAGTTCGAAGATCTGGTCCGCACGAACGACGTGATCGCCGCACTTACCGCTGCAGGCGTCTATGCAGATGTCGAGCGGGCGAAGTCGAGCAAAAAGGTACGCGCGGGACGCGGCAAGATGCGTGGAAGGCGTTACAAGCAGAGAAAGAGCCTCCTTATCGTGACAGGAGACTCCCCGCTGAAGGCCGCCAAGAACCTGCCCGGCGTGGATGTGGTTACTACCGGACAGCTGAATGCTGAACTTCTTGCGCCCGGGACTCAGGCCGGACGCCTGACAGTCTGGACAAAGAAGGCAATCATGAGACTGGAGGAGAGGTAGATGGTTCTGAAATATCCGTTTGTGACGGAAAAGGCCATGATGGTACTGGAAAACCAGAACAAACTCCAGTTCCTGGTTGACAGGAATGCCACAAAGCCCCAGATCAAGCAGGAGATCGAGAAGGCTTTCGACCAGGAAGTGACTTCCGTCTCCACGATCATGACCATGAAAGGTCAGAAGAAGGCTATAGTGAGTTTTTCCAACGAGAAGGCTGCAGAGGAGATATTGAGCAGACTGGGTATCATGTAGGTGGAAGATCATGGGACATAGAATTACAACACAGAACAGGGGGAGAGGAGGGCCGACATACCGCGCGCCTTCTCACCGGTACAAGGCGGCATTGCGGCATTCCGGCTCAGGCGAGACCACGGTCAGAGGAAAGGTCATCGATATCGAGCACGATCCCGCACGGCATTCTCCTATCGCCCTCGTACGGCTGGAAGATGGATCGAAGACCTACATGCTTGTCACAGAGGGAATCGGCGTTGACGACGAGATTGTATGGGGGCCTCTTGCAGAAGTGAGAAACGGCAATACGCTTCCTCTCAAATCGATCCCGACAGGTGCGTATGTCTGCAATATCGAAGCCCGTCCAAACGACGGCGGAAAATTTGTCCGCTCGAGTGGAGTCCAGGCCATTGTCGTGGACAAGACCGAGGAGAAAGTGGGCGTGCAGATGCCAAGCGGCCAGACGAAGTGGTTCAATGCGCGCTGCCGTGCGACCGTCGGTATCGTAGCCGGAGGAGGACGCGGCGAGAAACCGTTCGTCAAGGCAGGGAACAAGTATCACAAGATGAAAAATTCGGCATCGAACTGGCCGAGGGTCCGTGGTGTGGCCATGAACGTTATCGACCATCCCTTCGGAGGCGGTGGACACCAGCACGCAGGCAGGCCCAAGACCGTTGCCAGAGGAACATCCCCGGGAAGGGCAGTCGGACATATGGCGGCCAGGAAGACCGGCCGGGGCAAGAAGTGAGGGGTAATTTATGGCAAAGAAGACACAGAAGAGGCTACCAAGGCGGCGTGAGGAATTCACCTATCACGGTTTCAGGCTCGATGATCTGAAGAAGATGGGAATAACCGAACTCGTGCCCTTGATGCCAGCCCGTGCCCGCCGGAAGATAAACCGCGGAATGACCCGGGGCGAGGAGAATCTCCTCTCCAGGTTCAGAGCTGGCGACACACGGATCCGTACCCATCTCCGCGACATGATCATCATGCCCGAGATGGTGGGAAGGGAAGTGGAGATCTACAACGGCAAGGAGTACATCAAAGTCGAGATCCAGCCCGAAGCCGTCTTCCACTACCTTGGAGAATTCGCACCGACCAGGAGACGGGTAGCTCACGGGAGCGCTGGAATTGGTGCGACCAGGTCGAGTAAATACGTACCGCTGAAGTGATGATCATGGCAAGAACGAAATATTCGCAGAAGATTGAGGGCGAAAACATGGCAAGGGGGAAGGTGAACGAAGTTCCCGTCTCTCCCAAGCATGCCATCGAGATTGCCGATTTCATCAAGAACAAGCGCGCCGGGGAGGCCGTCGCATACCTCGAGGATGTTGTGGCCGGAAAGAAGGCGATACCGTTCCGGAAGTTCAACCGGAACGTGGCTCACAAGAGAGGGCTTTCTGGTTGGGATGCGGGAAGATACCCGAAGAAGGCATCCGAAGCCTACATCCGCCTCCTCCATTCCGTTACCCGGAATGCCGAGTATATCGGCCTTGATGCGGAGAAGCTACAAATCGTTCACGTATCAGCCAACCGGGGCCGCGGTTTACGGGGTTTCTTCCCCCGTGCGATGGGGAGGTCCACACCGAAGAGGCGCGAGACGGTAAATATCGAGATCATCGTCAGGGAGGTTGAGTAAATGGCAGTTGAGAGAAAGTTCGTGGCCGAAGGCGCCCGGAAGGCCAGGGTTGAAAAATTCCTCATAAAAGAGCTCAAACGGGCAGGCTACGGAGGCATGGACCTCCAGCGGACTCCCCTCGGCACTCAGGTCACCATCTTTGCCGAAAAACCGGGGATCGTCATCGGGAAAGGCGGCAAAGTGGTCAGGCAGCTCACACAGGACCTGGCTACGGATTTCGGTGTGGAGTCGCCGCAGATAGAGGTCCAGCAGGTTCAGAACCCCAATTTCAATGCCCAGATAATGGCAGAGAGGCTTGCCAATGCCCTGGAACGCGGCTGGTATTTCCGGAAAGCCGGATCAAGCATAATACGCCGGGTCATGGAAGCAGGGGCCCTTGGTTGTGAAGTGGTCATGGCCGGCAAGCTGACCGGTTCCCGTGCCAGGGTCCAGAAATTCACCGAGGGCTATATCAAGCACTGCGGTGAGCCGGTGAACACCATCGTAGAGAAGGGCTATGCAGTTGCGATCAAGAAGCTCGGAGTCATCGGAGTCCAGGTACGGATCATTCCCCCGGGTGCCCGGCTTCCCGATCACTTCGAGATGATCGCTCCCAAGGAGCAGCCTGCACAAAGACCCGAGTTGAGCGTAACCGAAGTCGGCGAGGACCTTGATAGCGAACTCGAGGAAGACCTCATAGAGGATATCGAGGACTATTCAGAAGAAGAGTTCGTGGAGGAGAGTTAGATGGCAATACTTCGCGCCCAGGATGTCAGGCAACTGTCAGACGTCGAGCTCGTGGAGCAGATGGAGAAGCTGCGTATGGAACTCATCCAGAACTACGGAAAGGTGAGCGCCGGAGGTTCCACTGAGAACCCGGGCCGCATTCACGAAATCCGGAAGACCATAGCGCGGATGAAGACAGAGCAGAATCAGCGGAGCAGGTCATGATCTCTTCCCAGAACGTCCTTCGCCATGAACTGATAGGCCTGGACGTTCTGGTCGTCAGCGCCAGCAACCCCACCCAGGTGGGTATATCGGGCCGGATCATCGATGAAACCCGGAACACGCTGGTCATCCTGGGAGTGGGAGGCCAATTGAGGGTTCCAAAAAGGTTCAGCATATTCAGGCTGACCCTTCCCGGGGGTGTCCGGGTCGAGATTGACGGTTCCGTGCTGGTAATGCCACCTGAGAGACGGATCAACATGTATTGGAAGAATAGAGGGAAATAATGGCAAAAAATATAGGATTGAGCGTCAGCGAGCCAGAAGAGCTCTGTGATGACGCAAACTGTCCGTTTCACGGCACTTTACCGGTGCGCGGCCAGGTGATCACCGGCAAAGTCGTGAGCGATCGCATGATGGAGACGGTTGTTGTGGAACGGAAATACCTGCATTACGTGGGTAAGTACAATCGGTATGAGAAACGCAATTCCCGAATCCATGCTCATAACCCGCCCTGCATCAGTGCAAAAACGGGCGATATGGTGAAGATTGCGGAATGCAGACCACTCTCGAAGACCACGAAGTTCGTGGTTGTGGAGGTGGCCCGGTCATGAAGGCGAAGCAGTCAAAAACTCCACGAGCGCTCGCCACCGGTACCAGGATGCCCTGTGCCGATAACACCGGTGCCCGTGAAGTGGAGATAGTGTCGGTTTTCGGCTACCACGGTGTCCGCCGTCGTCAACCCAAGATGGGTCTTGGGGATATCGCGACGGTGAGCGTCAAGAAAGGCACTCCCGATATGAGGAAAAAGCTCGTGAGAGCGGTTGTCATCCGGCAGAAAAAAGAGATACGGCGACCGAACGGGATGAGAGTCTCATTCGAGGACAACGCGGTTGTGGTTGTGGACGAGAGAAACGAGCCTCGCGGAACCGAGATCAAAGGGCCTGTAGCGAGGGAAGTCGCAGAGCGGTTTCCAAAGATCGGATCCATGGCCACAATCATCGTGTAAGGTGTGAAAAATGGTACGTATAGAAAGCAAACAGCCAAGAAAACAGAGGAAGGCGCGCTATACCGCTCCGGCACACCTGCGCAACAGGTTCCTGCATGCCCCGCTGGAATCTTCTCTTCGGGAAGAGTACAAGACTCGGAGCGCCCGTGTCGTCAAGGGTGACACGGTCAAGGTCATGCGGGGTGAAGCTGCCGGCACGGAGGGAGTCGTGGATCTTGTGGACACGAAAAGATGCAAGATTGTTGTCCAGGGTGTCTCGATTCCCAAAGCGGACGGAACCGAGATGCCCCGACCTGTCGACCCATCCAACGTGCAGATTACAAAACTAAACCTCAAGAACGATCCCGAAAGGGCAGATCGGGTTGGAGGGAACAGGTAATGTCAGATCACCTTAAACGACTCGTGGCACCCGACTCCTGGAATATTTCCAAGAAGACCGACAAGTTTGTCGCAAAGACAGCCCCGGGCCCTCACAACGCAAACGCCATGCCTGTTGTCGTATGGATGCGGGATCACATGGGTTTTGCCAGGAACTTGAAAGAAGTAAAAGAGATACTTGGCAGAAAAGAGGTCATAGTCAACGGGCAGCCGTGCAGGGATCCGAAGATGGGAATCGGTATCTTCGATATCATCTCGCTCCCAAAGATCGGGAAGCATTATCGAATCCTCCGCGACAAGAACGGGCGGCACAAGACGATCGAGATCGATGAAGAATCGTCCAGATCGCGGCTGGCCAAGATCAGGAACAAGACCGTGGTCAGTGGAGGAAAGGTCCAGCTCAACCTGCGCTATGGTGCAAACGTCATCGGGGAGAACACGTACAAGCCGGGAGATTCGGTTGTCATATCTCTTGACCCGGAGACGCGGTTTGCGATACTCGATCATTTCCCGTATGCGCCAGGGAACATGGCCATGGTAATCGGAGGAAAACATTCCGGCAGGGTCGCCCGCATCGTCGATATCGTAAAGGTTGCAGGCAGCGTCCCCAACAGGGTAATCCTCGAAGACGACGGTGAGAAGATCCGGTTCGAGACGATCGATGACTACATCTACATGGTGGGCAGGGAGGCTCCGGCTCTCGCAGTGTGGGGGATTGAAGAATGAACCCAATGCGGGAGCTCTTCGTGGAAAAGGTCGTCGTCCATATGGGTGTCGGTGAAGCCGGAGAGAAACTCACAAAAGCCGAAGAGATCATGAAGACCATCACGGGAAACACCCCTGTCCGGAGTATTGCCAAGAAAACCCAGCCGGCTTTCGGTATCCGCAAGGGCGGTGCAATAGGCTGCCGCGTTACCCTTCGGGGCGAGAAGGCGGAGAATTTCCTGAATACGGCGCTTGGTATTGTCGAGAGGAGGGTATACCGCAGTCAATTTGACAGGAGCGGGAATTTTTCCTTTGGAATCGAGGAACACACGGATTTCCCGGGAATGTCGTACGATCCGCAGATCGGAATTTACGGCATGGATGTCAACGTGGTTCTTGCACGAAAGGGAATCAGGATCACACGGAGACATGCACAGCAGAAGAAGCTTCCAGAAAAACAGGTAGTACGACCCGACGACGCCGTCTCATTTCTGGAGGCGAAATTCCAGGCGGAGGTGGACTGATGGGTGGAGAAAAGACCAAGAAGTTTGGCCGCGGTGCACATGAATGCCAGATGTGTGGCCGGAAGCAGGGACTGGTACGCAGGTACCATATCATGTTCTGCCGCCAGTGTTTCCGCGAGTGGGCCCAGAGGATGGGCTTTAAAAAGATGAATTAGAGGTGAGTACACAATGTCGAGATTAAATACCATTGCCGACGGCATGAGCACACTCAAGAATGCGGCTGACGGTGGAAAACCCAATGTCATCATCGAACCGGCCAGCAAACTCCTCGGTGCCATGTTTCGGATCATGCAGGAATCCGGCTACATCAGCGGCTTTGAATTTGTCGATGATGGCCGGGGAGGCCAGTTCCTGGTCCAGCTCAGTGGAAGGATCAACAAGTGTGGTGCGATTACACCGCGCTATTCGGTAAAGATGGCCGACCTGGAATACTGGGAGACCCAGTACCTTCCGGGCAAGAACTTCGGGATACTGATCCTGTCCACGTCGAAGGGTGTCATGACACATGAACAGGCCCGCAGGGAGAACGTGGGCGGCGAGTTGATCGGGTACGTCTATTGAGGTGTGAAGATGGCAGCAACAAGAACAGTCGCTATCCCTGAAGGCGCATCCGTCGAGATGAACGGGTCCGTGCTGAAAGTGAAGGGACCGAAAGGCCAGCTTGAGCGCAACATGAGATTCCCCCAGATCAAGATAGAAGTCCTGGAGAACGAAGTTGAAGTCTCGACTTCGTCGGACAGGAAGCGCACCATGGCCATGGTGGGAACATTCGCTGCACATGCCAACAATATGTGCATCGGGGTCACCGAAGGCTTTGAGTACCGGCTCAAAGTGGTGTACAGCCACTTTCCCATTCAACTGAAGATGTCAGGAGATAAGCTTGAGATCGTCAATTTCCTGGGAGAGAAAAAGTCAAGGTACGCCACCATCGACGAACGTGTCAAGGCAAATATCGGAAATGACGAGATAGTCCTCACGGGCATCGATAAAGAAATGCTTGGCAACAGTTCGGCAAATATCGAGCACGCCACGAAGATTCGCAAGCGTGACCCGAGGACATTCCAGGACGGGATATATATCGTTCAGAAGGGGTGAGGAAGATGGCAGACGAAAAGAAGAGACTGATACGTGTCCGCACCCAGAAATCGGCGAATTTCTCCCGCGACGGGGAAGGAAAGAAGAAGAAGCTGAAGAAAACCTGGAGGAGGCCGAGGGGGCTTCACAACAAGCAGCGTCTCCAGAAGAAGGCCAAGGGCCCTCTCCCGACTCCGGGATATGGCAGTCCCGTGGCGGTCAGGGGAATGCATCCCAGCGGATTCCGTGACATCCTGGTCTTCAACCCAGGAGATCTTGATACCCTCGACCCCGACCAGGATGCAATACGCATCGGCGGATCGGTAGGGGACAGGAAGAGAGTTCTGATCCAGGAAAAGGCCGTCTCTGCCGGCCTCAAGATCCTGAATCCGAAAGAGATAAGAAGAGCTGTCGAGGAGGATGCCGAAGATGACTGATGTCTCAAACCAGAAGAGGATCTCGGCATCACTGCTCAAGTGCGGAGTAAACCGGGTATGGTTTGATCCGGAACGTATCCCGGATATCCAGAACGCGATCTCGCGGGATGATATCAGGGAGCTTATCGACGATGGCGCGATACGGGCCCACCAGGTCAAAGGCGTGAGCAGGGGCCGGGCACGGGTCAAGATAGCGAAGAGGGCGTATGGGCACTGCAAGGGCCCTGGAAGGCACCGCGGTGCGAAAGGAGCCAGGAATCCGCGAAAGAGGCAGTGGATCCAGAAGATCCGGGCTATCAGAAAGACGCTTGTCGAGTTACGTGACTCGGGCGAGATAGACCGCCATATGTACCGAATGCTTTACCGGAAGGCGGCAGGCGGACAGTTCAGAAATGTCGCGCACCTGCGTGCCCAACTGGAAATAATGTCAGGGAGGATGAAATAAATGGCTTCAGGAGCGCGATATTTTGTTCCTTTCAGGCGGAGAAAAGAGGGAAAGACCGATTATTACCAGCGGACCAGACTGGTCGTGTCTGACCGTCCACGGATGGTTGTCCGGAGGACAAACAGGTATATCATCATCCAGCTGGTATCTGCAGCGCTCGAGGGGGACAAGACGCTCGTTGCGGTAAATTCGAAAGAACTTGCGCGCTTCGGGTACACGGGATCCACCTCGAGCACACCTGCGGCGTATCTGACAGGAATGCTTTTTGCGGTCAGGGCCCTGAATACCGACTATCAACAGGCAATCCTGGATATAGGGCTGAACCGGGCGACACCGGGTGCCAGGGTATTCGCCGCGCTGAAAGGCGCTGTCACCGCAGGTCTTGACATCCCGCACGGCGAGGCCGTTCTTCCTGATGAAGATCGGGTAAAAGGTGTCCATATCGCAGAATATGCACCTGACCGAGCAGGGGACCTGGTCCAGAATGTTGAAGAGACGATTGATGCGATCATGAAGGAGCTCAAGTAACATGGCGTACGAGAAAGAAGAATGGGTTCCCCTCACCGGAATTGGAAAGGCGGTGGCCTCAGGCCAGATCACCAGTATCGACCAGGTCCTGGAGAGCGGACATCCCATCAAGGAACCGGAGATCGTCGATGCCTTCCTGCCGGACCTCGAAGACGAGGTCCTGGACATAGAGATGGTGCAACGCATGACCGACTCGGGGCGCCGTGTGAAGTTCCGGGCGGTGGTCGTGGTTGGAAACAGGGACGGATACATCGGATTCGGCCAGGGAAAGGATGCCCAGGTCGGCGATGCTATACGAAAGGCGATCGTCAATGCAAAGACGAATGTGATCAAGGTAAAAAGGGGCTGCGGCAGCTGGGAATGCGGGTGCGGTGCAGCCCATTCCCTGCCAATGCAGGTTGAAGGATCGGCCGGAAGCGTGAGGGTGACATTGAAACCTGCCCCCCAGGGGATAGGGCTTGTTACCGGGGATATCAGCAAGAAAGTGCTGGAACTCGCTGGAATCAAGGATGCCTGGACATTCTCGCGCGGACAGACCCGGACAACCATCAATTTCGCGAAAGCAACCTTCAATGCACTCAAGGCGACCAACATGTTCAGGACAGGGGGTGCAGAGTGATGTACGCCATTGTCCAGGTCAGGGGGGTAGTAAATACCCGGCGTGATATCAAGGATACGCTCCGGATGCTCCGCCTGCACCATATCAACCACTGCGTCCTGGTGCCCGACACACCCGAATATCTTGGAATGATTCGGAAGGTGAAGGATTTCGTTGCGTACGGCGAGGTCGATGCACAGACGATAGAGACGATCCTTCGCACCAGGGGACGGGTTATCGGAGATCATCCCCTCACTGACGAGTATGTGAAGGCGAACTCAAGTTTTGGAGGGATCACGGAGTTTTCTCAGGCACTGGCGTCAGGAGATGTCAGGCTCCCCGATATGCCGGGATTGAAACCGGTACTCCGTCTGCACCCTCCAAGGAAGGGATACAAGACCATCAAGAGGACATATCTCCAGGGTGGTGCCCTCGGATATTATGGGAAGGAGATCAATGCTCTCCTCTACAAGATGAGGTGAGATGATATGCCAGTCAATAAACGATCCAAGTTCCGCGGTTCGCGAACCTGCGGTGGTGGCACTCACAAGAACCGCCGTGGAGCCGGGAACCGTGGAGGAAGAGGCAGGGCGGGTCACCGTGACCACCGTTTCTCACATTATCTGCTTTATGGAGAGATCCATAACGGGAAGCACGGTTTTGTGAACCAGACCTCACAGAGAGAAAAGGCACTCTCTGTCGGTGTCCTGGACCAGATGGCAGGGACTCTTGTCGATGAAGGCAAGGCCTCCCGGGAGGGTGATGTCATAGTCATCAATGCCGAACAGATCGGTATTGATAAGATACTTGGCAGCGGAAAAGTCACTCAGAAGATGAATATCTCTGCCAGATCTTTTTCAGAGCAGGCAAAAGTGAAAATTGAGGCGCTGGGTGGCCAGGTCCTGGTTATCTAACCTCTTTTCAAGGTGAAAGAATGGGAACCCTGTTGGACCGAATGGAACCGCTGCTGGCAGCGATGCCTTCAGTCAAGAGTCCTGAAGGCCACGTCCATTTCAAGAACAAGCTCTTGTGGACGGCCGGCATCCTGATACTCTATTTTGTACTGACCAATATCCCGCTATGGGGGCTGGACCCCAATTCACAGGATCTCTTCCTGTACTGGAGGGCTCTCCTCGCCGGAGCGAGCGGCTCACTTGTCCAGCTCGGTATCGGGCCGATTGTTACGGCGTCTATCGTGCTGCAGCTCCTGAAGGGTGCGGATATCCTGCATATCGATACTGCCGATGTGCGTGGCCAGGTCATCTACATGGGGCTGCAGAAGCTGCTCATCTTCGTGATGATCATCATCGAAGCTGCGCCGAACCTTGTAGGAGGTTTCCTCCTGCCCGATCCGGCCATCGCCGATGCGTTCTTTGGAGGAAATCTCTTCGCAGTCTCGCTCTTGATCTTCCTCCAGGTGTGTATCGGGGGTGTCCTTATCGTATTCATGGATGAGGTGGTCACCAAGTGGGGGATCGGTTCCGGAGTGGGACTTTTCATCATAGCCGGAATATCCCAGGCACTCATCAACGGGTTCATCAACTGGTCCCCGTTGAATGACCAGTATCCGGTCGGTTTCTTCCCGCGCCTGGTGGCCGTAATAGCCGACGGGGCGAATTTCCTGCAGTACATGGGCATCGAGATGCTCGCACTTATCGCAACGGTTGTGATATTCCTCATAATCGTGTACGTGGAGTCCACCCGGATCGAGATTCCCCTTGCCCACGCGCAGGTCCGCGGGGCCAGGGCACGGTTCCCGGTGAAGCTGATCTATGCCAGTGTCCTGCCCATGATCCTTGTCAGGGTGCTGCAGGCCAATATCCAGATGATCGGACTCTTCCTAAACAACGTGGGGATCACAATCCTTGGCACGTTCCAGAACCAGTCGCCGGTCAGCGGGCTGATGTATTACTTGAACCCGGTGAACGGGCCGTCTGACTGGATGTGGTGGATCTACGATCTCGGCCATGCGCCCTGGCAGATTCTCACGAGGCTTGGCATCGATACCATCATCATGGTGGTCGGCGGTGCAATATTTGCCCTCTTCTGGATCAAGACCGCAGGCCTGGATTCGAAAGATGTGGCCCGCCAGATCCAGCTGAGTGGAATGTCAATTCCCGGCTACCGGCGGAATCCGCAGGTCCTCGAGAAATATCTCGACAGGTACATCCCCCGGGTGACCGTGATTGGCGGTGTATTTATCGGACTGCTCTCTGTCGGTGCCAACCTGTTTGGTGTTATCGGAGCAGTGAGCGGGACGGGTCTTTTACTGACGGTGAGTATCACGTATCGTCTGTACGAGGAGATTGCAAGCCAGCAGATCATGGAGATGTACCCGTTCATGCGGACGTTCTTTGGGAAGGAGTGAGTATGACAGACAGGAGAGTAATCATTACCGGCGTGCCCGGGGTTGGCAAGACCACGGTGGTCAACGGGGCCTTAAAAATCCTGGAAGATGAGGGGATTACCTACAAATCCCTCAACTTCGGCACGTATATGTTCGAAGTCGCCAGGAAGGACGGAATCGTGAAAGACCGCGACGAGATGAGAAGGCTGGATCGCGATGTGCAGAAGGAGCTCCAGAGGGCTGCCGCCAAAGCGATGGCCCTGGAAAAGGGAAATATTCTCATCGACACGCACGCGTCGGTGAAGACTCCCCGGGGATATCTTGCCGGACTGCCCGAATGGGTGCTGCGGGAACTGATGCCCGATACGATCGTTTTGGTGGAGACCGACGAAGACCAGATCCTTCTCCGCAGGTTGACCGACGAGACCCGGTCAAGGGACATGGAGGGATCCGCAGGGATTGGGCAGCACCAGCAGTTCAACCGGTCCATTGCGGCATCGTATGCCATGATAACGGGCGCAACCATCAAGATCGTCGTGAATGCAGATCATCTCCTTGACAAGGCAGCAGAGGATTTGGCGCAGACGCTCGGGTGAAATGGTATGGATATGAAGAAATATGGAGGATTCATCCCCCTTATCGTGGCAATGCTGCTCATCTTCTCCTACAGCGTACCGGCGATCAGGGACGGCGTGGGGAGTTTTCTCGACACGGTACTGGGCCCGCTTGCGAATATGGTCCCGTTCTATGTCCTGATCGTTATCCTTTCAACGGCTACCGCATTGTATTCCTCCATAATCCAGAAATATACCATTGACTATGAGCACATGCAGGATGTCCAGGCCAGGATGAAAGTCTTCCAGAAAGAATACCGGGAAGCCCAGCTTTCCGGAGATGAGAAACGTCTCAAGAAACTGAATGCAAAGAAGGACAGGATGATGAAGGAACAGATGGAGATGTCCCAGAACCAGTTCAAGCCCATGGCATACATCCTGATCATAACGGTCCCAATCTTCTTCTGGCTGATATTCAGGTTAAACAGCGCGGAGGGGGCGATCATCATGCCCTTCTTTGGTCTGCACACCCTGACTGATTTCGTGCTTGGTCCGATACCGGCCTGGATACTCTGGTACATGATGTGCTCTCTGACCATCAGCCAGGTTGTCCGAAAGTCCCTCAATATCGGGGGAATATAATGAGAATCACGGTGAGTGGTCTGCCGGGAAGCGGGACCACCTCACTCGCCAGGACAATAGCTTCCCGGAGAGATTACCAGATCATCTCTGCAGGAGAGGTGTTCCGCCAGATGGCAAGCGAGAGAGGCATGGGTCTTGCCGATTTTGGAGAGCTGGCACGGAAGGACCCTTCTTTTGACCGGCTTATCGATGAAAGGCAGCGGGAGATTGCCCTGTCCCATGAAGACATAATCGTCGAGGGCAGGCTCTCTGGCTGGTTTGTCAGGGAAGCCGACCTGAAAGTCTGGCTCATGGCATCCCTGGAATGCAGGGTGGAGAGGATCTTTGAACGTGATCGTGTCTCTGATCACGAGACTGCACTGAATCTTACCCGCGACCGCGAGGAGTGCGAAGCTGAGCGTTACCGGACGTATTATGATATCGACATCGATGACCTGTTACCATATGACATTATCCTCAATTCGGAACGTTTCGATGTAGAGGAACTTGCCGCGATCGTCGAGACCTCAATCTCCGTCATTGAGGCCCGCTCACCGGAAAGCAACAATATTCATTGAAACACCCGACACTCATCTCTATCAGCCGGATTCCGGGAACTCTTTTTATGGCTCTTCGCTACCTGGCGTGTGCAGGATTGATGAACCGGAAAAAATTGTAGGGGTACCCGCCCCCACACCCCCCATGTGCGATGCATGCCGCCGCCCCCGAAAAATACCGCGAGGCTGATTCGCCCTCGACCCGGGGTGACCTGCGGTCACCTTCAGATTAACAGTTAAAATTTGAGCAATTGGTATGAGTTATGTGTGGACGCCCCGGCGGCGGTTCAGTGACTGATTTGGTATGTGGATAACAAATCGATTCAGACTCCCCACACAAAACAGCGAGGAGGCCTTTTTATTCAGGCCAGCCCGGGAACCGCGGGAAAGCGATTGATCTCTGGTCTATCCGTTCAGACCATGTGAAAGAGCAGTATGAGGTCAGAGAAGTCAATCTCACCGTTTCCATTGTAATCGAATGCACTGACGGGTTCATTCTCAGCTATCCAGTTCATTTGATTGAAATACAGCACCACATCTGCGAAATCACATCTTCCGTTGCCATTGAGATCTTCGTACAGGCCATCGTTATCGGGATCTGTAGGGAGGAGAGCGGCATCGGAGGTATCTGCGTTGTCCGCCTGGGAAGAATCAGTCAGTGGTATCGCCCTGACGAAGGGACACGGTTCCCCTGAAGTAGATCCGTCACCGTCGAACGGAGTGACATCACCGGAGGTTGACCCATCACCGTCGAAGGGGCACGGTTCCCCTGAAGCAGATCCGTCACCGTCGAACGGAGTGACATCACCGGAGGTTGACCCATCCCCATCGAAGGGACATGGTTCCCCTGAAGCAGATCCGTCATCGTCGAACGGAGTGACCTCGCCGGAGGTTGACCCATCCCCATCGAAGGGACATGGTTCCCCTGAAGCAGATCCGTCACCGTCGAACGGAGTGACCTCGCCTGAAGCTGATCCATCCCCATCGAAGGGACACGGTTCCCCTGAAGCAGATCCGTCATCGTCGAACGGAGTGACGTCGCCTGAAGCTGATCCATCCCCATCGAAGGGACACGGTTCCCCTGAAGCAGATCCGTCATCGTCGAACGGAGTGACGTCGCCGGAGGTTGACCCATCCCCATCGAAGGGACATGGTTCCCCTGAAGCAGATCCGTCATCGTCGAACGGAGTTATATCCCCGGAAGAAGGCCCTGAATCGGGGAAGGGACTGATTTGTCCGGGTGATATCCCGGTATCAGTGAATGGAGATGGGCTCGCAGCTGAAACAGAGGTTGTAAAAGCCAAAAACGCCAGTGCTACCGCTAGCAAAAATGCATATTTCTTACTCATCCGCCACCTTGATTGCAGTTTTTACCAAGTCAGGAGAGATACCTCATCATCCTGCACCACAGGTATCGATCCCCTCTTTCCTGATACACGATATCTCACCTCCGCTGTATATAAACCTGATTCAGGCGGATGTGATGGAGAAAATTCATGGATAATTATCCTTTATCTTTCTAAATGCAAGGAAGAATGCGAGAATTTTTACGGGATGAACTGGTAATAGTGAAGGAGTAGACCGGAACCGGGTTCGAACCGGGACAGGGAGAGATCGATGAACCAGGATGATGATGAATACACGGTAAAAATCGTGAAAGAATGGGATGAAGAGTCTCTTCTCACACTTTTTCGGGCAGGTGGCTGGTGGAGAGAAGAATGGGACCCTGCCCACATCGCGGACCTCGTACAGGCGAGTTTCGCATTCGCGGTTGCCATACATGTCGCCGACAGTGTCACTGCCGGGATGGGCCGGCTGATATCTGACGGAACATCGGATGCATATATCCAGGACCTGGTTATCCTCCCGGAGTACAGGGGAAGGGGCATTGGTGCAGGAATTGTCCGCGCTCTTGTAGATCATTGCATGAGCAACAACATTACCTGGATTGCACTGGTCGCAGAACCGGGGACCGAAGACTTTTACGGCACGCTCGGCTTTTCCAGGATGAGCGGGTATGTCCCAATGCTTTTTACAGGAGGAAGTTCGTGAGCATCACGTTCGGGGATTTCAAGCCTGTCACTCTTGACGATAAAGAGATGTTCCTCTCGCAGTTCTCCAGGTTTCCACCGGGTCACAGCGACAACTCATTTATCAACATGATCTGCTGGAATCATTTTGCACATTACCGGTATGCAAAGATTGGTGACAGTATCCTCATATCCAGTACGATTGGAGAAAATACAAAATTCCGACCACCCATCGGTCCGAAGAACCCCGATCTCATGAGAGACCTGTTCCGGACCGCTGTCGCGTATGGCGACGAGAAGCCTGTCGTCCTCATAGAAAAGGATACCAGAGACTGGATACTGGAACAATACCCGGCACTTCCCCTGTATGCTGACCGGAACTATTTCGAATATGTGTACCATACTGACGACCTCGCGGATCTTCCCGGACAGAAATACCAGAATATTCGCCGTCATCTGAACAGGTTCCAGCGCAACTGCAATCCGGCCGTCGAACTGATAGATGATGGCAATCTCCTCGAGGTTCAGGAATTTCTTCTTGAGTGGTGTGAATGGAGGGACTGCGACTCCGAACTGTTTCTCCTGTACGAAAAAGAGGCTATACTCTTTGCCATCTCACATTTTGGAGAACTTGGACTTTCAGGTCTCCTGATCCGGGTTTCGGGAAAGATAGGTGCCATCGCGCTCTTCGAGATACTGAGTCAGGATACCGCGGTGGTACATTTTGAGAAGGGTCTTCCTGACTGCGAAGGCATATACAAGGCGATCAATGCCGAGACAGCGCGCTTCCTGAAAGGACGGGTAAAATTCATCAATCGTGAGAGTGACATGGGAGTCGCCGGACTGCGAACGGCAAAAACCAGGTATCGTCCCCACCACATGGTTGAGGTCTACTATGCACAAAAGGAGGATCTGATACAGATTCTACAGGATGGTTCTTGAATTTTTAAAAATTTTGCATCGGGAACACCTTTTCGAATCCAGTATGGTGCCTTCTTTAGGATTCATTCTGCCGGCCGTCCGATATGGTACGTATCAAAAGTGCCTCCATGGATGTGGCCTTCTCTAATTTTTCTCTCTCTCGCCTGGATTGTTTGGATCGCATCAGGGTAGGGTTTGCCGATATTCCCGGCCTGAAAGCGGGCTTTTGCCTGCAATTGGCCATTATCCGAAGTTTATTCTCTGATGAAGGGAAAATGAATATCATGAAGACTCCCTTCCACCTGATGCTCGTTCCAACTCTTGGCTGCCCTGCACGATGCAGGTATTGCTGGAGTTCGGAGGAAGGGTCACCCATTATGAGCATCGAGACTGTCAAGGATGTTGTCAGGTGGATGCGGGATTTCCAGGATAATCCGGTAACGATAACGTTTCACGGGGGAGAGCCTCTCCTGGCGGGGGCAGAATTCTTTCGCACGGCGCTCCCCCTTCTCTCCGAAGGTTTATCCCGCCTGTCGCCGTCTTTTGCCATACAGACCAACCTGTGGAGAATGACACCTGAAATTGCCGAAATACTGGCTGAATACTCGGTCCCTGTCGGTTCAAGCATAGACGGCCCTGAACACATCAATGACCGGCAGAGAGGCACAGGCTATTTCAAAAAGACCCTGCGGGGATATGAAATTGCCAGGGCACACGGGCTCGACGTGCGGTTCATCTGCACGTTCACATCGCAGTCTGTCGAAGCAAAGGAAGAGATATTCAATTTCTTCCTCAAAAACAATCTTACTCTCAAGCTGCACCCGGCATTACCATCCCTGAGAGATGATAAACCGGAAGAATGGGCTCTATCACCGGAAAAGTACGGCGAATTGCTGCTTTATCTCCTGGACAAGTCCCTGGACCACATACACGAGATCGAGGTCATGAATATCAATGATCTCTGCAGGTGCGTGTTTACCCGCCATGGAAATGTCTGTACATTTGCCGATTGCATGGGTTATACGTTCGCAGTCGGGCCGGACGGAGATATATATCCCTGTTACCGGTTCATTGGAATGGCCGAGTATGCAATGGGAAACGTGGCCGACAACCCGGGGATAGAGGAACTGGCAGAATCTCCGGCATGGAAGCTCATGCACCGGTTCAGGGACTATGTTGATGAAGAATGCAAAGAATGCCGGCATATCAGGTACTGTCGCGGGGGGTGCCCGTATAATGCAATCACACCTGCAAAAGGAGAGATTAAAGGTGTCGATCCCCACTGTCCGGCATACAAGATGATATTTGATGAGATCTCGGAGCGCCTGGACGCGGAGATGTTCGAATCTCCCATGATGGAAATGGGAGGATTCGGCGCGAAAAGGGAGCGGATGAAACCTGGGATTATGTCTCTTGTACACAAGATGGTTTCGGGATAATCCTTTTTCCCGCATAAAACCGGAGGCAGATTCCCGCCCGCGTCAGGGTATTTTTTTGGATTCACAGGGTTGGACGAAAAGTCTAAAAAACCGGGTTTGAAGAGCTCTCCTCTCACCCGGTGCGCGTCAGAAAAAAACGAATAATCTGTGCCCAATTCCAAATAAGGCAGATTTTGGCTCAAATTTCCGGAAAAGACAATTAATGAGGCGATAATATTGAAAAAGGCGGTCAAATATCCTTTGGAATGATACAAAAGTTTAAATCCGGGAGATCAAACCTCTAAGAAATAGTTCGTGAGAACTAGCGTTGGAGAGAGATGATGCTCGAGATGAAACACAAGAAGATCGTCCGCCCTGGAAAGGACGAAGACGTTGTACAGAAGTTTAGAAAAGAGAATGCCTGGGGTTTGTGCACAAGTGTTGACCTCAAGGACTGCAATCCGGAGACGATACGAAACCCGGAAAAGATCCGGGAGTTTATCATTGAGCTCTGCGATCTTATCGAGATGAAGAGATTCGGGGAACCTACAATTGTCCATTTCGGACCAAACGAGAGGGTGGCAGGGTATTCAATGACACAGCTCATTGAGACATCGCTCATATCCGGGCACTTTGCCAATGAAACCGATTCCGCGTACCTGGATATCTTCAGCTGCAAGGAGTATCACCCGGAACAGGCGGCGGAGTTCTGCAGGAAGTTTTTTGAAGCCGGATCTGAAAAGCACACAGTCCTGTTCAGGTACTGAGGAGAGACCTCCTCACGTGGATTTTTCATAGAATTACTCATACGTACTCTTTGCCCTGGGGGTGGCGATAGATGGAGGGGTGTCGATATCCCCAAGAATCGTTTCATTCCCCTTTTTCGTTGATATAAGCCATTTTGGAAAAATCGCGCTTATTATACCGAAATTATCTCAATACCTATCGATCAAGGGCATATCCCACGAAGATATGCGTTGACGATCCTGGTCGGATTTGGATATTGGATCCTTCCCCGAGATATTCTCCCGGGTGATGTATGCCGAATGCCACAGGAGACCGGCCGGGATGATCATCCCTGGAGCAAACAGATCGATTCACTATCAGAAAACTCTGTCTCCTGCAAAAATGGGGGTGCTCCTGATATTTGATCACCTGATCGATAGGGGGGGTTGATGCCAGATTCTGGGGGTGTCCGGCAAAATGAAAAAACCAGGTGACATATCAAAGAGCACTATAGATTGTCATCTTTCTGGTTAAAAAATTTTCATATTAGTGTCTGCCTGATTGGCTCATAACGGACAAAAATACCTCTCTTCAGGAGGATTTTTTTTTGATCGCAGGAAACCCGCCGGTCTCGACGATTACGTGGTTTGCATCAACCGGTTCATGGGGATGTGCAGGAGGTGAAATGAGGGAATTTTTTTACGAGGCCAGTTCACGCCTGTCTACCAGTCTCTTTGGGCGACCTTTGGTGCGGTGAAGTTCAAGCCCTCCTGGAGGAGCGATATGGAAGACTATATCAAAATTCTCCCCGTATGCATCTGCAAGGCGTGGCTTGAAAGAGAAGAAAGACTCGAGAAAACGATCCCTGATCAGCTGGCTGTCAATGGTATCGGGATCCATGCATTCCATGCTTACTCTGAGTACTGCGCTCTCTTCATCCTCCTGCTGGTAGACGAAGGCTTCGTATTCCCCGGTGAGATAATCCATGTTATCCCTCTGGAAGACCCCTCTCTCGATATCCACCCGGTTGACAGGGGTTTCAAGTACCCATACCGTCTCCGCTTCACGCTCCGGGGAGAAGATCTTCATATGGGTTCTTCCGCACGGGCATCTCTCCCGTGTCAGCACCACGGTGGTATCTTCTGTATCGTAATTCAGGAGCAATGTCCCGCACCGTTCTCCGACAGGGATGAGGGTCGTCAATACGGCACGCCCGCATTCCCCGTCTTTTACGAAAGACTTCAAACCGGGATCATATACATCAAGGTGGACCAGGTCTTCAGGGACATGAAGGCCGTCCGTCTCCGCACATTCGCCGCACATGGTCCCTTCGGTGCTCCCATACGTGTTGTATACATCCAGCTGCCATAATTCAGCGAGATATGAACGGGATTCTTTTGCAAAACTCTCTCCTCCAACCACCAGGCGCTCTAACGAGGTCTCTTCCGGAGAGATACCCTCCTTCTCAAGCCTTCTCGCAAGTTTCAACAGCTTGAACACGCTGCCGACTATCGCGGTGGGTTTATACGACGAGATCATCCTGACGGGGAAGTTGCACTTTCCGGTAGGGATTATGGTCATTCCAATCTCCCGTGCTGCAAGTGTCATCGTGTTCGCACCAACATTCATTCCATATGATGCGCAGATGATCACCTGATCCCCCGTTCCAATGCCCTGCGAGAAGAAGATACGTGCGTATTTCTCTGCGTATCGTGTCCAGTCCTGCCAGGTAAGAAAGAAACTCTTTGGAACTCCGGAAGTTCCGCTCGTCTCATGAATGGTATAAACATCCTCCCAGTCGACACTTTTGAACATGAACTCCCCGGTCACCGGGGGCTGGTTTCTCCTGATCGAAGCACTTGAGATGAGGGGAAGTTCGAGGAGATCGCCATGTTCCCGTATATCTCCCGGATCAACATGATTCTTGTTGAACCACTTGCGATAAAACGGGGAATGATCGTATGCATACCTGACCGTGTAACGGAGACGCTCGTCGATACACGCATCGAGATCGGATCGCGGCATTGTCTCAATCGCCGGATTGAATATTTTTGGAATATCCATTGAGGAGTGTGTATCGATATCGCGCATGTAAAACATTTGTATTCGGGCTGTATGCCCTTGACCATAACGGCTGGAGATGTTTGTTTCACCGTGTATCCGCATGAAAGATCGGAGTATTCAGCTGAAACGAGCCAGTCCGGAATTGAAATCTCCGTGTCTGAAGATTACGGAACCGGGTACGTGCCATATCGTGAATGAATGGTTCCGAGAGAGATATCTATAAATTTTATCCGAGAAAACAACCTGTTGCCAGTGGTGTGTGAATGACAAAGCAAACCCGTTATAAATGCAAGATCTGCGGCTACATCTATTCGCCGCTGAGAGGTGAACCGCATAACGGAATACCCGCGGGAACTGCGTTTGAGGATCTCCCGGAGAGCTATGTATGCCCTATCTGCGGTATGCAGGGAAAAGGCAAAATTGGCAAGTGGGGATTTGATGAGTGGGTTCCCACGCGGTATCTCTGCTCCGTGTGTGGGTATGTGTATGATCAGAAGCGTGGTGAACCACATCGGGGAATAAGAGCAGGCACAGCGTTCGAGGATCTTCCGGACGATTATACCTGCCCCATATGTGCACTCGACCCAAAAATTGCCAAGGAATTTGGGAAGGTGTTCAAACAGGGATTCGAACCCCTGGATATTTGATAATACCTCTTTTTCTTCCCCCACATCTGGTCTGGAAAGGATGAATGAACCAGATGCATCTTCTGGGTGCTGCCCTCCGCAACACCCCCTCGCGGTCTAGTGGGCTACCTGCATCGCCGCTTCCAAAGGACGCTCCTGCGTCGGTTGGAGTGTCCCAATCGGGATGAAGGCAATCACTCCGTCTGTTCTCTCTCCTCACACGATCGCGAAGAGGTTTTCCAACGAATAATTGAGAATTTGCCGCCGGACCAGGACACCTGGCATTTCTCGATTTGTCATGGTCCCAATCCTTGTTCCACACAGGTAATCTGGAGATTGCGAATTGGCCGTTTTGTATATCGCATCATACGGTTCATGCTGTTTATTCTGCATATTTTCAAGTCAAAAAGCGATACCAGTCCCGGGAATTTTCATCGTTGCCGATAACGACCAGCAACACGGGACACCCTGCCTTCGTCTATTCCTGAATCGGTCCCCGAAGGTTCTCAAAATTTTTGAGATTATGCTATATATCTTCATGACAGAATGTAGAATACGGCAGCGTGAAGTGCGAAATGTTTGAAAAGGTATTGTTACCAACAGATTTTTCTCTGGATGCCAACAGGACCCTGGAATACGTTCATGAGATTCCTGGAGTACGGGAAGCAATTCTGCTGCATGTGACAGAAGAGGTCCGTTCGGACGGGAAAGCCTGGATTGCAGGGAAGGATTCCGTCTCCCCGGCAGATCGTGCATGGAGATCACTCCAGAAAGAGAGGGAATTTTTGGCGGCGAGAGATCTTCATGCTGTCACGAAGATGGTGGGCATGGAGAGCGGGGATATAGCAGGGGCCATACTCGCATATGCTGAGAAGGAAGAAGTATCGCTCATCATGATGGGATCACGGGGAAAAGGCATTGTCGGGGGGTTTATCCTTGGAAGTGTATCGGCAAAGGTACTCCGCAATGCACGGACACATGTCCTCATCACCCAGCACCGCCAATCAACCAAAAAAAACATCGGAAAATGGGGTGATCCCCAAAAAGAGCAGCAACCGGGGCCTCTGTTCCGGAAGATTCTCATCCCGGTCGATTTCTCGCGGTTGTCCACCGAGGTTATCGAGTTTGCAGGGGATATTGAAGGGATCGAAGAGATCGTCCTGCTTCATGTCATCTCCCATGGCGAGAGCAGGAAGGAACTGGAGACGAGGATGAAAGATTCATACAACAGGCTCCAGTACCTCTCGGGCAAGCTCGATTATGACCTCACGGTCAGGATCCATATCCGGTTTGGCAGTCCCGCCGAAGAGATCTGCACCCTCGCCGAAGAAGAGGGGGTTGGCATGATCATGTTCTCCCGGTTTGGGGTGACCGGAGAGATCAGGGAGATCCTGATAGGGGGCACGGTACTGGAAGTTGCGAAAAAGGCGAACAGGCCGGTTTTTGTGAAATATCCTGCCTTCTCACCGGTACTGATGGCAAGGGAGCTGCAGCCGGCCGAATACCCCCTCGCAGAGGAGATCTGGACACAGTTTCGCCGGCAACAGGCGGATCAAAAGACCGACAGGATATTTGGTCTCTTTATCGGGGAGACTCTCGTATCCGTGGCGCGGTGCAGGCGCTACCCGGGTGGCCTGGCGGTGGACGGTGTCTTTACCCGCGACGAGTTCCGGGGGAAGGGGTACGCCACACGGGTTATGGACCGGCTTGTCGCATCCTGCGGGAAAGAGACGTTATACCTGCACTCTCCACAGAAGCTTGTGAAATTCCACGAATTGTACGGATTCGGAACAATCGGTATGCATGAGATCCCGGAATCTGTCAGGAATGGAAGTATTCTCATCATTGGAGAGAGCGCACTGGCCAATCTTCAGCCCATGAAACGGGAACCCGGACCGCCCGTAGCATAGGTGGTCCGGATCTCAATACGTGAAGAGCTCCTGGATATGACCGGTGCCGGATGTCCGGACAACCAAACAGGGACGATTCACACCTGCTTTCTCTCGAAGGACGGGGTTCATCTCCCTGATCTGTATCCCTGCTCCATTCTCTTCATCATCTCTATGAGCACGGCAAAGACCGCCGCTTCGAGGGGGTCTTTTATCATTGCCATGTCGTCGTCTTCGTGCATGCGTATCATGCCAACAAGCTCTTCGGCATAGTCCCGGTCAGCTGCATGCAGGGCTCTTCTCGCCCTCATCCAGCGATCGGCGGTAACGAGGAGGTCGTTATGCCCTATGCGGTTATTTCCGGGATCAACCATAATCCATCAGCCTGATGTTTATCAGGACAAGGATTAACCCGGTGCCGGGCGGGGCGAAAGTGGCTCTTCGTGAAGGCATTTCCGGCGGAAAACGGGAGTTTTTCCCATTCATACTTCTATTAGCTGTTTTCGAGAACCTGCGACGCTCCCTGGGACTACGCTTCGCCTGCTCCTGTCGCTGCGGCGAACCCCAAAAGGCGATAGGGACTGTAATGGGGCAGAGATGATCAACCCTACACTACCCCGATCCCCCCTGCCCACAGAATATCGCCAGCGGGGGGTCGGGGGGTGCAGCCCCCCGTCAGCATGCGTTCTTGGACACTCCCTGGGACTACGCCTCGCCTGCGCCTGTCGCAGTGGCGTCCCCAAAAATGGCGATAGGGACTGTAATGGGGCAGAGATGATCAACCCTACACTACCCGATCCCCCCTGCCCACCTGCCATCGCCTGCGGGGGGTCGGGGGGTGCAACCCCCCCGTCTTCATGTAAAAAACTTTAACCACGTTGCGCTTACCACTGCCACTCTTCCCACCTGACATCGTCTGCGGGGGCCAGGAGGTGCAGCTCCCCTTCAGCATGCACTTTTATCCGCTCCCAGGGGCTAGGCTTCGCTTGCCCCTGCCACCCTGCGGGTGCCCGGACTACGTCCTACTTGCGGCGAACCCCAAAAACGTGATAGGGACTGTAATGGGGCAGAGATGATCAACCCTACAGTACCCCGGTCAACCCTGCCTGCCAGATATCGCCTGCAGGGGTTCAGGGGGCGGCAGCCCCCTGTCTGCATGAAAATGAGATTGTTCTCTTCTCTAAAACGAGAAGATTCACAAACAGGTAATCAATTACCTCACAGCCCCGGGAAACCCTGCCCCCTTGACATCGCCTGCGGGGGGTCGGGGGGGGTGCAACCCCCCCGTCAGCACATTGCAGCGAACCCCCAAAAACGTGATAGGGGCTGTAGTGTGGGTTTCTACAATACCCGGGAAACCCTGTCCACAGGATATCGCCTGCAGAGGGTTCAGAGGGGGGTGCAGCCCCCCGTCAGCACGTAAAACTTTACCCACGCTTCGCTTGCCCCTTCTCCTCCGGAGCCCCGGACTTGCGTCCTATCGTTGCGTCGAACCCCAAACTGCGATAGGGCCCGGACTGGTTGATAGATAGTCTGATTCCTATAATCGTCGGTCTAATCGAGGGTAGTAACAGCGCCTGAAAAAAAAGTTAGATGAGTTTGTAGAATGGGTGGCTCTCAGCAATGCACTGGACGCCAAGCTGTTGGGCTGCCTCAAGTACGGCGATGTCGGTATAGGCCTGCGCAGTGATCATGGCCTCTACATTCTCGATTGGCCCATACATGATCAGGTCGGCACCGAGTGTGCTGGCGATCATGTTGCAGCCGATATCGGGTGCGGACCACGCTGCCTGGATGACACCGTCCATTCCGCCCTTGTAGTGGTGGAAGAGCTGGGCTGTGTACTTGTCCTTGCCCTTCAGGCCTTCTGCCAGTGCCGACGGGTTCTTCTTGGTACCCTTCCAGCGCTTGAGCCAGGTCCAGGAGACCGTCATGTTGTGGTACGCACCACCGGTGGGGTAGCCGTGGATGGCCTTGCAGGCCAGGATCTCACGGTATGCTCCACCGGAGCCGATTCCAAGGGGAGTAGCTGCGGTATCGAGGATCGGGCGTGTAATTCCTGCCTCTTCCGCAATCTGCAGCATTCCCTTCTCCTGCCCGGCAACACCACCCTCGACCAGGACCTTCTCCCTGCCGACCACTGATGGGTCACCGGGGTTGAAGGCCAGGACGATAGCTGCATTCACATCGCTGTTCTTGATGGCCTCGATGTTCTCAGGCGGAATTGACCCGTTAATCGAGTTGTAGATCGCACGGTCGGCAAGCCCGACTTCTGTCGTATACTTGCAGGCATGTGCGAGTGCTGCCGGAACTGATGAGTCCATCAAAAATGCGGTCTTGTTGTCGATACTGTCGAACCAGGTAAAGTAGCTCTCAAAGGCCTCGGGATATTCCGCGATAATCTGGATAAAGTGAGGAAGGCCGGTCAGGTCTGAAAGCTCCTGGCACCTGTTCCAGAGGGCCTCTGCTGTTTCTTTGTCTATCTTTCCGGTCTTGTCGTCAAGCACCACTTCATGCTTGTTGTAAAAGATAGAAGCGGCAAGTACTGTCGGGTATTCGCCTGGCTGTCCTCCGATCATGGTGCCGTTGAAATCCCAGACACTTTGCTCTTTTTCGAATCTGAACATATGTTTTCACACCTCCATTACATAATGACGTTTAACTTCGGGAGCAGCACAAGCAGCATGACAAATACTGTAAGTCCTGCTACAAGTCCATAGAGGATACCAATATCCCGACCGATTTTCCTGCCCACGCGCTGGGCAATCTCTGCATCCGTAAACTCGATCTGGCTCTCAATCTTGTCCAGCCTCTTCTCGATCTCGAGAAACTGCGGGTTTACGCCTGCAGCTGCGACTTCGATACCGCCTTCGGCCTCCTTGACCTCGACGACCATTGGATCGGCTGCGAATGCGCCCGGGTCCTTGCCCGTGAGTTCATCGATCTTTGCCTTGATGGCGCCCATATCCTCGGCTTCCATGATGTTGACCAGTTCGCACTGCTCCTGGAAGCGCTTGATTGCGTCATCTGCAAGGTTCTCGATGAATGGGATTGCACCCTCTGCTCCGACGACCCGTCCGTCTTTCACTCCGTTTTTGTGGAGTGCCTCCATGGTCTGCCCTGCGAGGTGACCCTTGACTTCGGTCCCGCAGAGCATGATGAAGCGGATATTGGGGTTGGAGATGATGTTGGCGATGACCTTCTCCAGTCCGAGATTTTCGGTTTTACAGGAACCGCAGATGGCGGCACCCGCATCACAGATTCCCTTCTCATCGAGGTGTGAACCGCAGGTCATGACGGCCACTGGGCTGTTTGAATCTCCCGCCTGAAAGTCCCCCTGGACGATAGGCCAGCCGCTTGCCGGTGATTTCTTTTCTGCCATTTTTCTCACCTCACACGAACACAGCAGGGACGATGATCAGGATCATTGCGACGAGCACTCCTAGAGCGAAGCCGACTATCCCGGATTCGCTCAGAGCCGAATCGTACTTGTTCGACCGGGCAATGATCTGCGCCTTATAACGGATATTCCCCATCATATTCTCGATTGCAACCATCCTGATAGGTCCTGCCGACTTTGTACCTTCTTCTGTCATTGTCAATTCACCCCATCAGCATGAATCCGAGAATGGCGAATGATACGATCAATCCTATCATGATGCCTTCTATCTTTCCTGAATAGACACCTGCGGCGAACTTGTCGCGGTATCCGATATCAGTGACCATCCTCTCGATGACCTTCATCCTCGCAGTGATAAGGGCCAGTTCGCCGGACATCGGGCGGACTTCTCCACCGAGCTCCTCGGCACCGCCTTCGGCCTCCTTGACCTCGACGATCATCGGGTCTCCGGCGAATGCGCCCGGGTCCTTGCCCGTGAGTTCATCGATCTTTGCCTTGATGGCGCCCATATCCTCGGCTTCCATGATGTTGACCAGTTCGCACTGCTCCTGGAAGCGCTTGATTGCGTCATCTGCAAGGTTCTCGATGAATGGGATTGCACCCTCTGCTCCGACGACCCGTCCGTCTTTCACTCCGTTTTTGTGGAGTGCCTCCATGGTCTGCCCTGCGAGGTGACCCTTGACTTCGGTCCCGCAGAGCATGATGAAGCGGATATTGGGGTTGGAGATGATGTTGGCGATGACCTTCTCCAGTCCGAGATTTTCGGTTTTACAGGAACCGCAGATGGCGGCACCCGCATCACAGATTCCCTTCTCATCGAGGTGTGAACCGCAGGTCATGACGGCCACTGGGCTGTTTGAATCTCCCGCCTGAAAGTCCCCCTGGACGATAGGCCAGCCGCTTGCCGGTGATTTCTTTTCTGCCATTTTTTTCACCTCATATCAGATGGAACGCAAACACTCCTGCGATGAAGAGTCCAACAGCAAGTCCGTACCAGAAAGCGGTCATTGCTCCGGCAGCAGGCAGCGCATTCTCTCTTCCCGGGAACGAGGCCAGGAAGTTACCCTTTCCGGAGAGCATGTTGACAAGATCGCCGCTGATTGCTTCGAGCTCACTGACCTTCTCGAGGATTGGTGCAAGCGACTCGCCCGCGGAGGTTACAACACCCACCATCGGGTCGACGATAAGTCCGTATTCCGGAAGAACCTGAACGTACATCTAATGTCCCTCCAGTTCGGGTATCGGCTTTGAGTCGAGCCAGTCGTATGCGTCGCGTTTCGAGAGTTCGATATACTTGGCGTACGTGTAATACCAGCCGATCAGTGCCACAATCAGGGAGAGCAGCGCCGGGCCCATTGGAATGATTGCCATGGACATCACTGCGACCGGGATCATCGAGAGAAAACCGCACTCGGCTGCCAGGTAGAGCATCCTGTCCTGGGTCCAGCTGGGCCCGAGACATGCGTTGAACGGGTGCTGAATGGCAATCCCGCCGAGCATGAAGGCTGTCGCGATGAGACATCCCCCGATCAGGGATACCTGGTAGCTGGGAAGAGAAAGACCAAGAATGCTGATGCTTCCGCTCAAGAGGCCCATCAATTCGAATGTCCCTGCAATCTGTGCCGAGAAGCCCATCAGGACGAGTGCGCCGATGATTGCCATCTCCACGAGGGACATGATCATGACGGGAATCCTCATGTTCAGGATGTTATTTGCGACGAATCCAAGAATTGCCCCGATCACTGCAGCAAGTACTACTGCAACAATGGGTGCCATGATTCCAAACTTGGTGGCAAACAGCATGGCGATCACGCCCGAGCCGAACGCCATCATACCGGCGGAGGGAACCCCCGTACCGATACCATAGCTGCACAGGTGCTTGATGGTGTGGCTTCCCCAGACCAGTGCCGCGACTGCAGCAAGGCCACCGAAGAATGCCATCCAGGGAGCGCCGAGGAACGTGCTTGCATAACTCAAGTAGATGCACACCAGAGATGCGACCAGGCCGGCTGCTAGGATTGTGTTGTGGGGAACGCCTCCCTCAATTACTTCAACTTTTACTGACATTTCCACACCTCATATCGCAACAATCATGATCGCAACCATTCCGCAGACTGCCGAGGCCACTGCCGAGGCCACGATTGCCCTGGGGAATCTCTTGAACTTCGGGTCGTGCGGTCCTTCGATGGTACCGGTGATGTTGTATGCGGCAAGCACCGCGTTTACAAGGAACATCCCGATAGCAAAGATACCTGCAAGTGAGACTGCAATCGGCAGGATCTGTGCCGGGAGTGCGTCCATCATTGCGGGGAGCTCTGCCTGGTAGATGTCCAGGAGCATAATGTAGATGAGCGTTCCGCCCGCACCACCGAGGGTGCCACCAATCACGCCGCCCACGTATGAGATGAACGGCAGACCATGACCTTCTGTACCCTGGGATTTGAATTCAGCCTGGGTGTCACCGGTTATCGGGTCCTTGGCAACCTTACCGGATGCGGAGGGAATACCCATACCGAAGACATAGATGAAATTCACGAACATGCAGGTTATGGCCATCATCAGGCCGCCACCGATTCCACCGGTGATGACCGCAATAACGAGACCCTGTCCGGCTGCCCATGCACCGCCGAAAAGTCCTGCCAGGCCGGCACCAGCCGCAAGCATGGCCACACCGGTAGCGATACCAGGGGCCTGCCCCATGGCAGCCGGTGCACCACCGACCGGAACGAAGTGGACGCCGAATCCGACAAGGACCCCGCCCACGATCACACCGATAAGGGCCATAAGTGCCATGCCCGTGCCCGCAAGCATGTAGGTTGCGGCGATGACCACCAGGAGAATGACGACACCGATAGCGGACGCCATCGGGTCCATGCCGCCGGCAGCTGCCGGTTTTGCTCCAAGAGCGCTCATGCGGTCGCCTCCTCTTCTTTAGCGGGGCCGTACGGGCCGTAGTTCTTCCGTGCCCAGACCTCGATATAGCGGTCTATCACGGCGAATATCAGGATAATGATAATACCAACGATGATTGCTCCCCAGCCGGCGCCGACATGCTCGAAGAGCACGGTACGCCAGAGTTCGAGGAATACGATCATACCAAAGCAGATCCCTGATGCGGGTCCGCCCAGTTTTGCTGAGAACCAGCCGTTGTCGAGAGAGTTCCTCTCACCGGCCTCGGCATACCTGACGATGTTGCCGGAAGCGGAGATGGGCACACCTGCCCCAAACTTCTGCGACTGGTACTGGCGTTCCTTTCCATAGAACGGGTTTCCTGTTGCAGATCCGGCTGCACCGAGAGCGATTCCCCATACCAGCCCGAGCAGAGGCAGCGGGAACGGATGTCCGAGCGCTGCGTTGATCAGGTGGCACATGGTCACCGCGGTGAAGATGGCTACAAAGGCATGTGCCATGGTCACCGTTGTCATGGACTTCAACACGTCAACATAGACCGGTTGTCCAAACTTAGCGAGACTTGCTGTTCTTCCCAGGTACGCGGTTGTCGCGTAGACACCTTGCACGAATACTGCAAGGCCTGACCCGAGGATGATTGCAAGTATCGGGTTAATCTGCATGGCCATAAAAGCCCAGGCGATACCGGCACCAAGGCATACCCACAGACCGTATGCCGGCGGCTCGCCGGCGACTGCTTTATTGAAGATACGGTGAAGGTATCCCATCTGCGGAGCGAGCTGGACCTGAGAATTCGGATCACCCTGAGAACCGATATCAGATTCAGTATTTTCCGCAGCACCGGCTACCGTGGCAAGAGCTCCTGCCAATGCAGTTATTCCAATGCCAAATACTATACTTTCCATTTAGCCTCCTCCCTGCGTGCGATAATAGTGCACGAGAGTGTTCATCATGCATTGCCACTCACATCGAGTACAAACCCTTTGTGGTTCATCTAACAGTTGATTATAGAAGAGTTAAAGGTTTCGAAATATTTGCATATAAGCCGTTTTTATCTCTTTTAATCGACAGATAATGAGTTTTTCACCCACTTTTACTCATCCTGAATTTAGTTAAATAAAGTTTTATTGTGTAGTGGGAAACCCGGCTTTCCTTGCCGGATCGACCTCATAATCCCGGCACGTACCAATCCCCGGGTCTCAGTTGCCATGATAATACCGGAAGAGCAGATCCGTGACAGCCCGGATATCGGATCCCTGTTTCTTTGCCTCTTTTACGTAGACGTCGAAGACCTGGTCGGTGACCACGTGGAGCAGGGGTTTGTACATATCCGCATGCATCATCAGGTCGAAACAGCGGGCTTCGCTCTCGGTCAGTCCAAGTGACCGGTACTCTCCTGTGGTCTCCTGGAATGTCGTATTCTCTTCGACCGGCGTCTTCAGGACGAGCTGTGCGAGCGGGGTCTCGGGTATGGGTTCGGCGATGCTCACGAAGACGTCGTCAAGGCATGCCTCTGAGATGAAATCCTTTGTCTCCTGGAAATCTGCACTGGTCTCGGTGGGGTACCCGACAATGAAACTCCCCGCCACCCTGAGTCCATGCGCCCTGCATTCGTCGACTGCATCCCGAACCGCCGATACCGTGATCCCTTTCGCCATCAGCCGGAGTATACGATCGCTTCCGGATTCTATCCCGAAGAAGACCCATCCGATGGTGTACTTCCGTATCGCTTCCAGTATCTCGTCACTGATGCAGTCGGCCCTGATATCGGGAGACGAGACGTTCTCTCTCCCCATGATATCGGCCATTCCCGCGAGGAGCTCGACGAATGCGTCGGGATTCAGCTTCCCGTTCTCGTATCGGTACAGTGACCCGGTACCGCCGCTGATGGATATCCGTCGTGCACCCTTCTCTTTAAATTCCCGTACCTCCGCGAGGATATCTTCGATCTCCCTGCTCCTGATCTCGTGGCCGAAGAAGCGCGGGACCTGGCAGAAGGTGCAGGAACCAAGGCATCCCCGGTGGCTCTCGATATAGACGTTCGCGCCCCTGATGCTCTGCGTCCCGATATCGTCGGGGATGAGGGGGAGAGGACGGTGCATGCCCGCCGGCGCCGGAGACGGATTGATCCTGATCCCGTCGGCATCGCGGAATGCGATCCCGGCAGTCTCTGTACCCGGACCCTCTATCAGGAGGGAGAGAACCGTCTCTTCCCCTTCCCCAAGGACCAGTGCATCCAGTTCCAGTTCACCCATCACCATCCCGGGGTATGCCGATACCGGCCCGCCGGCATAGCACGATCCACCGTCTCTTCGGTGGCCGCGGATGAAATTCCGGATCCGCGGGTCGAGCAGGTGAAGGGTCGAATAGAGCGAGAGCAGCACGGTCTCGCCTTTCTGTGCCGCGAGTTCATGGCTGATGCAGACATCAAATCCCGCATCCCTGGCGATACCGCCGATGAGCATCGCCCCGTACGTATACATATCCGGTGAAATGACCCTGACCTGCATCTTTTCCACAGGAAAGGTGGACAGGAAGGGAGATAAAGGGTTTGAAATGCGAGGAGAGGGATGCCCGCACACGCGGGGTATTTCCGGTCACCAGGCATCCGGTGGACGATCGTGCACACTCCTGTTTCGGGGTGGGCCCTGCGATCAGGACCTTTCAGGATGATAAGACCTCGCGGTCGAGCTGTCCGGATAATTCCGGGTTTTTTGGTCCGCTCCCGGGAAAAAAGAAAAAAAAATTTGGTTTTGATCTTACCGTGCGGGTATGATCAGTGAGCGCTCTCCGGCGGGCATGAACTCGCGGATTGCACCCTTGGCGAACTCGCGCCTGGGCTCGGCAAAGTCGAACTTGAGCGAGGGGTCTGCAAAGGCGACCTTGATCAGCGGGGAGAGCGACCATCCGTCTCCACGGCCGTAGTGGGCACCACCGACGATAGCGGCGTACTCACCCTGGTGGCCCACGTTCATCGCGTAGTTCGGATAGTTGGGTCCACGGAGTTCTCCGACTGCACCCTCGTCAGGCCTGACAGAGAGCGAGTTGGTGGAACCGCACTGGTCCTGCAGGTCGTATCCGAAGAATCCGAGACGTGACCAGCCTTCCTTGTGCAGGAGCATGCAGAGGTACCAGGCGTTCAGACCGGCGTTGGAGTTTCCGGTTGCGATCGAGGTGGACAGACCGCATGCGGCGGCGAGCACACCGGCACGCTGGGAACCGCCGAAGTGGTCCTCCATCAGGGTCGGGAACTGCTCGTACTGCTCCATACCGTTCAGGCACACCTCGGTTGCGATGTCGTTGACAATGTCCTGGGTTGGCTTGACCTTGTCCTTCTCGTTCGGGTTTGCCCAGTCGACCTTGTACTTGTCCTTGATGTAGTCCATACCATAGTAGGTGTACTCATCGAGGATGTTGTCGGTGTAGGCTGCGGTTGCGTACTGCGTGAACCCGACACCGCCGGACATGTAGGATCCGAGCCAGATCTGGTCGAAGAGCATGGTTCCGGCACCGACGACTTCCAGGGATGCCCTGGCGGGGTCGTGCGGGTACTTCCGGTCGCCCTGGATCATGTCGGCGAAGTTTCCGAACTTGATACCACCGGGCTCGTTTGGTCCGCGGGCACGGCGGGCAGGCAGGATGTCGGCCATCTGCACGACACCGGCGTGCTTTGCCGCGAATGCCAGGTCGGCGACTGCGGCCTCTCCGGCGCACATGCGGTAGGCACCGATGAAGGACATACCGAGCTGCATGGCAGACCACCTGGAGGTCGTTCCACCATCACAGGTCCTTGATACGGTGGTCGGGATGTGCACGGCCTGCCACAGGGACTTGCCGACGGCAGCCTTCAGCTGTGCGGCCTGCTTGGCCGGGAAGAGCTTGTCGATCGGGATGACGAACTGGGGCTCGAGGTCGTCGGCCATCTCCTCGTCACCGGTGAATACCTTACAGTAACAGTCATCGACCAGGCCGGGGTGGGTCTCCACCATGTGTTCCTGGACGACTGCTGCACCGGGCATCGCGTGGTTCAACACGTGCAGGTACTCGTTGATGGTCTCCGGGGTGACCTCCTTTCCGAGACGCTTCTGCAGGGTCTGGTGGGCAAGGTCCATGTTCACGAGCACGGTTCTCCTGATATCGTCCCACATCTGCTGCATGGCAGCGTTGTTGACGAAGTGCAGGTCGTCGCCCTCCACGAATACGCCGGTCGTTGAGACCTCGTAGGTCATCAGCTGGCGCTGGCCGAGCGGGATGCCGCCAAGGTGGCAGCGTACCGGGTCGTACATGCTGATGCCACGGGCCATCGTCATCTTTCGTCCGGCTTCCACGAACTCTCTCTTTCTGGGAGACTGGTTCAGACCCTCGCGGGCGAATACGGTCTTGTCAGACTGGGGGTCCTCTGCGAACTTCTCCTTCAGGGACTGGAGGAAGAGCTTCTGGGTTCTCTCGATTTTTGCTTTTGCCATCGTAATCACTCCTTTGGCATGAAGCCGTATTTGGTCCTCAGCGAGTGTATGCGCTGTACCCATTCGATGTATTCTGCGTCGTCACGGTAGGCAACCCCGCCGAGCGAGTGGAAGATCGTCGTGTGGGCCTTGAGCCACTTGTCGTCCATGGGCTTTCCGACCTTGACTTCCTTGTCAAGGGGCTCGCCGATCTGGTTCTTCACGTACTTCACAACGCCGGCCTTCTTGTCGAGAATGCAGCGCTGGAGCATGTCGAACATCATCCCGTCCTCTGCCAGACGGAGCGAGTGTCCGTGCACGGTTGCGCCACGGATACCACAACGGGCAGGGTCGAAGAGCTCGGTGTTGACGAGTTCCTTTGCGTATTTCTCAAGGTCACGCTCGCGGCATTCCACGATCTGACGTCCTGAAAGGGTACCGGGGTCGATTCCACGGAACCTGTAGCATTCCAGGTAGGTCCTCTCGTAGGGCTGGGAGGGTGCGAAGAACATCGAGTCGGCAAACTGGATGTACCTGACACGGTCTCCTGCCTTGGCGCCGTCGGTCGGGGTGACCATCTTTCTGATCGGGCAGTCGGGTTCCTGCTGCTCGGCGAGCGGCGGGTGCGCGGTCGGGTAGGCAGCACCGGGTGCCCGGTGGCCCATGAGCAGTACGATATCCTCGTCCGTTGCGTCACGGAGCTTCTCCAGCTTGTGGCTCGGGTCCATGTATTTACGCCTGTTCTCGGCGACCTTGGAGCTCCCGGGCCCATACTGTGGTTTGTAAGCCATTTTTTTATCACTCCTATGTTTTGATCAATTTCATCACTGCATGAATGACTTCCGCCATCTTCTCTCGTGTTGGTGTCTGACCACGGGTGACACCGCTGACGATTGCCATCACGGTCCCCCTGGTCTTTATCTTATCTGGATGGGGCATCACCAGGGCGGTTTTTACTCCTTCCCTGGCCAGGTCCTCAAAATCTATCGGGGCCTGTGAGACCACTATTGCCTTCACATCACAATATTGCAGGATATACCGTACCTTATGCACGACATGGGAACGCACGTTCCCGTGATGGAGGATGGCAATCTTGTGCTTCTCTATCTGCTGTATCTCCTTTTCGTTAAGTCCGAAGTAAGCGCCGAGCACTGCGCCGCCAATATTGGCGGCATCCGGGGGCACACCGGATCCTGCGTTCAGGATGAGCGTGCTTATGCTGTACTCGACCCCCTCTCGTCGTAATGCCGAGGTGATGTCACATACGGGCTTGGTCACATGGCGCCTTCCCGGCGACATTCCGACCACGATCACGTCGGGGAACCGGCACTCGGATATCGTCCCTCTCTGGGCGATACCGCCACCTTTCCCCATGCCCATCGCCTCCCGGCAGTCGACAACCTGGGTTACCCGTCCCATCGGCATTTCTTATTTAACACCCTGGAGAATGATCGGTCCGGATTTGCTTCGCGGATCGGTCATTCCGATGATATCTTTTTCAGCCTCAGTTCCGTATTTCGCGTAGTCAGAGAGCGTCGCTTCCGACTTCATGAACCGTCCCTCCTGCAGGCCGTATGAGAATTCGGTAAACACCGAATCGCACGCTTCCCTCAAGGCGGGGATTGGATCCCTGTTCTCGAGTTCCAGTATGATGAAACCCACGTGAACCTGCAGTTCCACGTCCTGTCCGCACACTTGTATGGTCCTCTTCATGGGATGCGGATTCGGCTTTCCCCTTGCGGGACCATAGGGGACGGTGGGGGGGATGTTCTGTCCTCGCAGGAGGATTCTCCTCACCCCCTCGGTTGTGGCGATGCGGTTCAGTATCTTCTCAACAGTCTCCGGATTCAGGAATCTCTCCGGAACGATCCTGACCTGAGGATATATGGCGTCTGTCATTCTACCTTTTCAATTTACACAGACTTTGCAATAGCCTGGATTGGTTTCTTGAACGCGTCGAGCTGTCCGAAGGTGTCCTGGTAGATCTTCGATGTCGCCTCAGGGCCAAACATCTGGGTTCCGGCATCCAGGGCACAGGCAGCGACGATACAGGGCAGTCCGACACCTGCGGCGTGACGGGTCACGACGTGGTTTCCGTTGAACATACCCGGACCACCGCCACCATAGATCGAGTGGCTGAAGAAGGAGAACCCGACAGCCACACCCATCACACGGCCGTAGTCACAGCCGGGCAGGCCGGTCTCGTGCTCGAGCAGGTCGTTGAAGTACAGCAGGGTTGCAGATACTGCCTGTGCGAAACGCCCTGCACCACAGTTGACCATGGTTGCAGCGAGGGTTCCGGCGGCCGCATATGCGTTCCAGAGCATGGGGTCCTTGGTGTCATAGAAGACGTAGCCGCTCTTGCCCTTCTTTCCGGGCTTGATGACCTTGTCCTCGATGGCACGCTCGACGAGGCTCTGCACGACGGTACCGATGGTACCGGTCTTGCCGTTCTTCTTGACCAGGTCGTAGACGATGTTGTTTGCGTTCAATCCCTGGTACGCGTAGAGCAGGAGCTGGGCGCGCTCGAACGGTCCGATTGCCATTCCCATCTCGAACTCTCCGGCCTGTTCGAAGGTCGAAGAGAGGGCTGCCGCCTGCATGGCGTTCCTGTGGGTCATCATTGCCACGTGGTTGGCAGGGATGTTGCGGAGTGCGTATCCGAGACCCTCGTTGTTCTGGGGGATCGAAAGGATGGAGACAATGTTTCCGCCCTGCATGTCCATCGTCTGCGGGTATGCGCCCCAGACTGCGGACTTCACGTAGGCACCGTCATACATGCCGACCTTGTACTTCTCGATGAGAGCGTAGGTGACGGCTGCGGCAACAGCAGAGGTCGCCGCATCATAGGTTGCGGCTGCCCGAAGCCGTGCAGACGGAACTTCGACGAGCAGCATCTTTCCGCCGCCGACTTTCGTGATCTTGGTGTCGTCTCCGTCCTCTACCGATACCATCTTGGCGATGGCGTCCGAGAGGGCGTCCGCGTCCTTGACACAGTCAGCCTTGATTGCACGGCCAAGGATCTGGCCCTTGCCCATTGATCCGGTCTTGATTGCGTTGTCGATTCCGGCCAGGTTAACAGCTACGGTCCTCTTTGTGAGGTCGATAGCTTCCAGAGCGCCTTTGTTGACCAGCGGGCTGATCTTGTCAAGTGCGACACCGCTCTTGAGCTGCTTGCCCTGATCATCGTAAAGGTCGATCGTTTCTTTGTATTTTGCCATAATAGTCCTCTTTTAATCAAATTTAGCCACAATTCACTACGATAACTGAACATTGGGTAGTATGACTATATGCGCACTGATGATAGATGCCTGTCACTATTGCACGTCCCCTCACGGGACAATCTACTATATCCAACCGCGTAATATAAGGATTCCTATTTGGATCGGAACTTTATTTTTATAAATAAAAAAAAATAATAAATAAAATGGGGGGAATATTCAAATATTAGATATATTTTTCATTTTGGTTTTTTACGCAGTATTACGAATCTAAAATTGGGTAGCATAAATTATTTAATTAAGAATAATTATTGTTGAAAAACTGGTGCGCTTTCACAAAAAAATTGTTCAGATCTTCTGGTACAGTTTCCCGTACACGATCTGACCTTTTTTCTTGGGATGACGCTCTCCGAGGTCACCGTGATAGAGAGCGAAGTTTGCATTGGTGCCGTCCACTTCCATCTCCACATCCTCGACATACTTGAAGCCGGGCATCATCACATCGATTGTGCCAAAGACGATGATCTCACCCTGGACCATCTGTCCGCCAATCTTGCTCTTGCCGTTCCCCTTGATGATTATCCGGCCGCCTTCCGCATGTGTCCCGACATGGACGTCGGCATCACCCTCAATGATGATCTCGCCTCCGTTCATGAAGTAACCGGTATCGCTTCCTGCGTTGCCGAGTACCCTGATTGTGCCGCCCTGCATACCCCGCCAGTCACCGCGGTAGGCAGCTCCCAGGTAATTGCCGGCATTGCCCTTGATTGTAATTTCGCCGCCCGTCATTCCGATTCCGGTGAAGGCGTCCACGTTGCCGTTTACACGGATCGACCCACCCTGCATCCAGGCACCGGTATACATATCGGCGTCGCCTTCCACCAGGATCTCACCGGCAGACATCTTCATGCCGATATATTTCACGCGTGTGGTATCACCCTTCACCACGATCCTGGTATCGGCAGCAGTTGTCGCGGCACTGCCTGCGACATCGAAATATTTACCCAGCTGGAACTGTTCTCTTCCTTCGAATACATGCAGTTCCGCGATCTCGGAAGCCTTCTTTCCGGCAAAAACATCCGGTGAGATGTTGTCTGCTTCGAGGTAGAGAGTGGGAGGGGTTTTTAAGGTTAATGTTACCGTATCCATCTCTTTTTCACCTCACTGGGTTGCATCAACCTCGATGACATACGGGTTTGGCACAAAGTGGTGGCCGGTGACCTCGTAATTTCCAAGGTTGACACTGTAATATTTCAGGAATTTCTGCTCGACATCCCTCATGACCTGCGGGTTCTCGTTCACCTTCGCATCGACCCAGAGGGTTCTCTTTGTACCGTTGCTGACGATCTCGCCTTTGTCGATGACGAGCTGGCCGGACTTGACCAGGAAGCTGCAGTTGGAGAACGCCTGCTCGATCTTCTCCGGATCATCGTCGGTCTCCGGGTTGAATGGATAGACGACCACGTCGCCCTCGAGGCCCGGCTTGAGTGAACCGAACATGTGGGCAAGACCGAGTGCCTTTGCGGGCCCGGCCCTGGTCATCATGGCAATCTCGTACAGCGAGAGCTCGCGGTCGATCTCTCCGATAAAGCACCTGTCGCGGACCGTGTCGCCATACTTGAGGACATTGTCAAGGACATCTTCACGGGCCTTCCTGCTCATCAGCCACTTGATGACCCGCGGGTACCTGGTGAAAGGCCCGGCATTGGGGTGATCGGTGGTGACAAAGACCTTCATCATGTCCTTCGCATAGAGCGCCAGTTCAATGCCTATTGCCCACTGGGCACCTGCAATGAATGTCTTTGGGTTATAGACGTACGGAACGACTCCTGCTGCGGTCTCGAGTTCCACGTCGGTATTCGCCCACTTGAGGTGGTTCAACTCTGTCAGGTGGTGTTCGAACGGCCCGTCGGCGGTCATGGTCGTCGTCTCGTCGAGCGTGACACATCCCATGTCGAAGGTGATGTTGTCGACACTGTTGACATAGTCCATGATCTCCTTTGACTTGGATTCAAAGCTCTTTGATGCGTATGAGTCGCCGCCGTACGAATGGAACTGCAGGTGTGTGTGATGCAGGACCTGGTCCCTTCCGAATGATCCCTTCGGCGAGAATCCCTCGGCCTGCTTGAGTGTGTCGAGCGTGACCGTATAGTTGCCCGGTTCCCCGAGACTGTTGCCATGCACATGCATGCAGTGCGGGAGCCCGAGGAATTCGTTCGCCTCGATGAGTCCCCTGATGATCTGTGCAGGGGTGATATCGAAGTACGGGACGGGATCATGTATTGTCGGGCAGTTCAGGCCCCATCCCCACGCCTCTGTTCCGCCGGGGTTGACGTTTTTGACACCGAATCCGCGGGTCATCCGCAGAAGCCACGCGATGTAGGCTGCGGTGTTCTCAACCTCGCCGTTCTTGAGGTACTCGAGAACAAACCAGTTGTTCCCAAAGACAGGGAGGGCGGCTTCATCGATGATCGGGGTGTCGCGGATCTCCTCGTGGACGTGACGGGCATAGAGCGGCGGCATCGCCGCTTCCATGACAAAACCGTACCCCATCCTGGCATAATTATACCCGGTGCGGAATGTCGTGGGGACGGAAAAACCGCCTTCCATGCGTTTCATACCGCTCTTTGGGGAGCCCTTGAAGAGCTTGTCCTCCGGACGGTAATTCCGGCCGACGTTCACCTTTGGCCCGGCGACATGTGCGTGGACATCCACTCCTGCGGCCATCACGGTCTTGCCCGATGCATCGATCTTCTTCGCCTTTGACGAAACGTCTGACGCCTCGACAATTTTCCCGTCCTTGATGCCGACGTCTACCTTGTCTCCCTTGATTCCAAGCACCGGATCAAAAACGAATCCATTCTTGATGAGATATTCAGACATCGTTTCAGTTCACCCCCATTAATTCACCGACACGCGTGTTCACCCTGGTCAGGAACTCCTCGTCGGTGAGGACACCTTCCGGCGGGTCTACGACTTTTCTGGCATCGATGGGAACGTTGTCCATCCGGTAACAGCTGCCTCCGACCTCAATTCCAACAAAGGCCACCGGCACATGCAGTTTCGAGACTTCTGTCGTCGGTGTGATGTGTGGATCGACAGCGACAGACGGGAGCTCGGCGATCTTCTTGACAGAACTTATGGGGAAATGTGCTCCCGGATCGCTTCCGAGGACAAATACGGCATCCACCTCTCCCCTTCGCAGGAGATCGTTGGAGCTCGTCTCACCCGGGTTGTATCGTGCGAACCCGCGGGTCAGGTCCACGCAGAACGGGAATCCGAACTGCCAGCCGAGTACCTGCCCGGATCCGGTGACGTTATAGTGCCCCCGCATCGCCATGATGGAGAACTTCGTGAACTCGTTTAAGTCCTTGGTGAGCATGATGGCATTGTCGATGTTGTGGTTCTTTGACAGCGACTGTGTCACGCCCATACCGAAGAAGATGACCCCGAAACGGCCGCTCTTCATGAGTTCGGCACCCTCGTAGATCTTCTCCTTGGGGATGCCGGCCACGAAATCAGGCAACACTTCATTCCGAAGCGCAACCCGGAACGCAGAAAGCAGTTCGAAATCTCTTCCCTGTTCGATCTGGTAGTGGATATCAGCCATCTTTGCCGTATCAGTATTCCTCGGGTCGACCACGATCATCTTGCGGTTCTTGTGACCCTTGTTCGTGAAGAATCCCCTCGGGTATATCGAGTACCGGGACTGGTGCCGTGGGTGGGCATGTGTCGGGTTGCAGCCCCAGAATATAATCCGGTCTGCACGGTTCTTGATCTCGCCAAGCGTGCAGCTCGGAATACCGACGTCCTGCACGGCGATGAGTGTCGATCCATGGCACACGGTTGCGGTATTATCGACGATAGCGCCCACTTTCTCCGCGATCTCATGACCGACGCCCTGGGCTTCGCAACTCGTGGAACTCCAGCCGTACATCAGGGGCTTCTTGGCGTTTACCAGCATCTGTGCGGTATACTCCACGGCCTCGTCGTAGCTGACTTCCTTGTAGCTGCCGTCAGGCTGCTGCATCCTGGGACGTGTAACCCTGTCGCCTGCCTGGGCGTGCATGAATTTCTGTGCACCGATGGCGCAGGCATTATACACATCGACGATGGTCTTACCGTCGTCAGATACTTCAACCTCGATATCGTCGCATAATGTCCCGCAGAAGGGACAGATCACATCAGGAACTACCTTTGTCATCAGACCTCACCCCGGCACTTTTTCTGTACCAGTTCGACTGAACTGAGAATCTTCTCGTTCATTGCAATTTCTACCTCAATTGGCACACCCTTAAAGGTAGGCATCCCGGTAGAGTAGGTGTTTGGATCGGTCACGGAATTGGCCCACGGTCCCATTGGGATGTAGGCGAGGCCAGGGTGGGGCCCCTGGGTTGCCTCGACTGCTTTCACCACGACGCTGCCATAGGGGCTCGTTACCCGGACATTGGTATTTCGCCATGCCCCGAGTTTCTTGAGGTCGGAGGGATCCATCTCGATGATACCGCATGCTTTGGTATAGGCATCCTTCTCCTTCCCGGCCTCCATGGCCACACCCTGGTGGATCGTGCGGCCGCTGATCAGGTTCAGTGCTATTTTTGTCATTTTGGGGCCACCCCGTCAGCTTTGTAGTTCCTTGAGCGGATTAGGTCCGAGTGTTTTGACGGTATTGATAACATCTTGCACAACTGTTGCCCACTTCGCTCCTTCTGATGCAGAGACGAACGTCATTCTCATCCTCTTGTCCTCAAGACCGATATTCTTGAGAAGGCTCTTTAGCATGAACATCCGTTTTGCAGCCTTGTAGTTCCCTTCCAGGTAATGGCAGTCACCAAAGTGGCACCCTGATACCAGTACCCCGTCGGCACCGTCTGTAAAGGCTTTCAGGATAAAGAGCGGGTCAAGCCGTCCGGTGCACATGACCCGTACGATCCTGATGTCAGGCGGGTATTGTGTACGGGCGCTGCCGGCAAGATCCGCACCGGCATATGAACACCAGTTGCAGACCAGGCCGAGTATTTTTGGCTCCCATTCGTCCGCCATCACTCTTCACCTCCAAGCAGGAATGCATCTATTTGCGCAACGATCTGTGGGGTTGTGAAATGTTGCATGTAGATCGCTCCGCCCGGGCAGAATCCACCACAGGTACCGCATCCCTTGCACTTGGCTTCGGTCACTTCCATGACCTTTCGTCCCTCTTTCTCGACGAGGGCAAGAGCGCTGTATGGGCAGAGGTTCACGCACATCCCGCATCCTGCACATATCTCTTCTCTACACTGCGCGAAATAGGGCTCGAGCTCGACTTCGCCTTTGTGGATCGGGATACTTGCAGCCGATGCCGCACCCTCGGCCGACGCAACCGTGTCAGGGATATCCTTCGGGCCCTGGCAGACACCGGCGAGGTAGACTCCTGCCGTTGTGGTACCGCAGGGATTCAGCTTGGGGTGGGCTTCGAGGAGCCATCCGTCCTGTGAACAGGATACACCGAAGAGTTTCCTGACAGGGTCGGCCTGCCTGGTCGGCTGGACCGCGGCTGCAAGAACAACCATGTCCACTTCCAGGTTCATCGGGCGATCAAGCAGTGTGTCGTCGGCCATGACCTTGAGGTTCTTGGTGACAGGATCCTCGAGCACGTTGGCGACACGCCCTCGTATGAAACGTGCTCCTTCGTCCTGTATCCTGTAGTAGAACTCTTCGTACATCTTGCCAAACGACCTGATATCCATGTAGAAGAGATACGGTGTCGCACCCGGGATCTTCTCGATGATCTGGTGTGCATGTTTCAGGGAGTACATACAGCAGAACCGGGAGCAGTAGGGCTTCCCGACGCCGGTATTGTCACGGGAACCTGCACAGAGCAGGAATGCGATCTTCTTCGGGGTCTCACCGTCGCTTGGACGGACAAGGTGTCCGCCGGTCGGTCCCGACGCACAGATCAGGCGCTCGAATTCGAGACTGGTGATGACGTTTTCGTACTTCTTGTAGCCCCATTCGTCCTTCTTCTCGATCTCGAATATATCGTATCCTGTTGCGAGAATGGCGGTCCCGACCTTGACGGTGACGAACTCGTCCTGCATCTCCAGGTCAATCGCCTTCTTGTCTCCGCACGCCTCGACGCAGAGTCCGCACTTGACACACGTGTCGAAATCGACCGTGTATATGAGCGGAACAACCTGCGGGTGCTGGATGTAGATCGCCTTCCTCGGCTTCATACCCATCTCGAAGGTGTTTGGCTTGATGACAGGACAGACCTCGTCACAGTCTCCACAGCCGTTGCATCCGCCACCGACGATGCCTTTTGCCTCCGCTTCTGCGGGTGTGAGCACTCCGCGGGCCTTCTTTCGTATGGTGACGTCGAAGTTACCGATGTACCCCTCGACATTCTCCACTTCGGAGTAGGTCATGAGCTCGATATTCTCCGCTCTCCCTACATCGACCATCTTCGGAGTCAGGATACACTGAGAACAGTCCAGCGTCGGGAAGGTCTTGTCGAGCTGGGACATGCGTCCGCCGATGGTGGGCTCTTTCTCGACGAGATATGTCTTGATACCTGCATTTGCAAGGTCCAGTGCCGCCTGCATACCGGCGATACCCGCACCGACGACCATTGCGGCCTTCTCAACGGGAACACTCTTGGGGAAGAGATCCTCGAGGAGCGCAGCCTTGGCAACGGCGATACGGACCGCATCCTTAGCCTTGTCTGTCGCACCCTCGCGATCGTGCATGTGCACCCATGAATTCTGTTCACGGATGTTGGCCATCTCGAAGCGGAACGGGTTCAATCCACCCTCCTTCGATGCGGTCCTGAATGTCGGCTCGTGCAGACGCGGTGTACAGGCTGCAACGACGACGCCGTTTAAGTCATGCTCCTTGATGGCGTCGATGACCTTGTTCTGTCCGGGTGTCGAGCACATGTACTGGTAATTGTCGGCAAATGCGACGTCGGGCAGGCTTTTTGCATATTCCTGGAGTGCTTCGATATCAATGGACCCGGCGATATTGGTTCCACAGTGACAGATGAACACACCCACGCGTGGCTTGGCTGCAGGCTTCTTCTCGGTCGCCATCTTTGGTGCTTCCTGCTTCTTTGTCGTTTTCTTAGCTTTCTTTTCTGCCATTTCTCACACCTCCGTCACAGGACCTTCTCCAGGAATGGCTCGCAGCTGATCGCATGGAGATCCAGGGCCAGCTCCTGGGGGCTCATCCCCTGGGCAAGTCCGAGCAGTTCGCAGTAGTGGAGTACCGGAAGGTCGTAGCGCACGCCAAACTTCTCCTGTATCTCGATCTGGCCGCGGTCAAATTGCAACTGGCAGAACGGGCAGACCTCGGTGAGAGCGTCCACACCGACTTCCTGCAGGTTGATCATCTTCTCGTTGGTGATATCGAGCGAGTGCACGAGATCGTATCCACGCACACCGCCACCTGCACCACAGCAGAGCATCTTGTTCCGGTACTCGACCGGAGTCGCACCAAGGGCCCCCACCATCTCTTCGATCCATGTGGGGTGTTCCGTGGTTCCGAAATGACGCTCCTTCTTGGGCTTCATCAGGTGGCAGCCGTAGTGGACCGCGATCCTGGTCCCGGTCAGCGGAACCGTGACACTTTCACGGATCTTGTCAACGCCGACGATCTCGGGGTCATAAAAGAGCTCGGCAAGGTGCCAGACATCGATGCTCCCCTTGTACTCCATGTCGATCTCTTTTAAGACTTCATTGACACCATCACGGAGTTCGTCGTTGTGCTTGAGCTTATGGTTCACTTCCCAGATGGACTTGTAGCACCCGTTGCATATGAGTGCGATATCCTTGCCCATCTGCTCTGCAAGGCAGAGGTTCCGTGCAGCCATCGCATACCAGATGTTTAAGTCGATGGACCCGAACGCACCCGGTGCAGGGCAGCAACTGGCGCCCTGGAGGTCAAGGAGTTTTATACCCAGTTTCTCGGCGGTCTTGTACGATGCCGATTCGGATCCCGGGTAGCGGTTCGGTGCAATGCATCCCAGGTAAAAAGCATATTCATGCATCAAAAATCACCCTTCCCTCTCTTTGATAATCTTGTCAGCCCGTTCCTTGAGCTTGTAGTGGTCGATGATTGTCTGAATCCCCTTAATGTATTCCGGGAACCCGTGTGTGGTCGGAGGATCTGCCGGAAGACCGAGTTTCATGCGTGCTGCCCGGTTTACATCGTTGTTCGGCACACCGTGACCTGACGAGTAAATTGCCTGGACCGTCTTTAAGAAGTTCACAGGCACGATATCGCGCCTTGCAGCAAGGTTCCGCATCGCCATGATGACGTCGGTTGGTGCGATGTCCCTCGGGCACCTGTCCGTGCAGCTGTAGCAGGTGGTGCAGAGCCAGAGATCGGGGTCAGTTAGAGCCTCCTCCTCAAGGCCAAGCAACGCTCTCCGCACGAACTTGCGTATACGGTATGAACTCCGTGGTGCGGATGGGCATGATGCCGTACATGTCCCGCACTGGTAGCACATGTGCGGGATTGTCATCGAGATCTTCTCAACCGTCTTGGTAAATTCAGGGTTGGAGTCCTCGTTATACAGGCGGGTATCTCTCAGTTTCTTATCGAGTTCTTCGGGGTATCCTTTTGTTCTTGCCATTTCTAGATCCCTCACGCCTTCTCCATCATCTTCAGCTGTACTTCACCCGGGGTGTCTTCCTTTACCTTCGACGTCCTCGGGGTGCACAGTTTCTCCTTGATCTTGTTGAACAGGTCGGTCTCCTTGCCCTTGATGCGGATACCGGTCCTGTGCAGCCGGATAATATCTTCACCCGGACATGCATTCACGCATGCTCCGCAGAGGATGCAGAAGTCCTTGTTGACAGCGATGGTGGGTGAAACCTCGCCCTTCATCTGGCCTGCCGGCTTATCGGACGGGAGATAGATAGCGTTTGCCGGGCAGATCTCCACGCACGTGGAACAGCCGCCAGGGCACTTCTCGGGGAAGAACTCGATGTCGCCCTCGAATATCTTCTCCACCTTGATCGCCTCGGTCGGGCAGTTCGTGGAACACCAGGTACATGTGCAGCACATATTCTTGTCGATGTTCACGTTGCCGGGCATCTTCTTGGAGACAACTTCACGCTCGACGGTGATGCATTCCTCCGGACAGAGCTCGACACACACCTTGCAGGCATCGCACCGGGACTCGTCCCAGACCACTTCGCCCTCCACCTTGCCGGATTCAGCGGTGAACGGCTTGTGTTTCACATCTATTGCCGGGCAGAGAGCTCCGCAGATCCCACAGAGCGTGCACTTCTCATCGTCCACTTTGAACTCGATCTTGCTCTCCAATGCCGTCTGGCGTTCTTTTCCTTCTTCTGTGGCTCCCTCGTATTCGGGAACGTCACGAATAATCGCGTCCCGCGGGCAGACCTCGTCGCAGATTGTACACTTGACGCACTTCTCGTCGTCGATATCTGCAACCATGTCATATTCGGGGAAACCTTCTTTCTCTGCTATCGGTAGTCGCTCCTCACCGTCAATCTTGAGGGTAAGAGCGTTGAACGGGCACATAATCACACAAACGCCACAATATGAGCATTTGACCTCGTCAATATCGACCGGGGCAGCATACTCCACTGCACCGCGTCTCGTCGCCCCAACGAGCCCCAGCGCAATGGCTTCTTCCGGACATGCCTCGACACAGATCCCACACCCGGTACACACTTCCGTGTTCAATACCAGGTTGTTTACTGCCTGGAGGAGTCTCTGCTCACAGGTGACATTCACGCCTTCCCGCTTCTTGGAGAATTTTGGAAACATTGTCATGCGGTAACCTCATTTCACTCCTGTAATCTCAATTTCATACCTTGGCCTTAGACGGCACCGACCCTCGTCCTGCCAGCCTAATCACATCATGCGGACATGCCTCGACGCACACTCCACAGCCTGCGCACAGTTCCTGGTTGAAATCAAGAACCATCGCCTTGCCATGCTTTACCTTGTAGATCTTCTCTTTGGTGACTGGATCTACAGTGTAGAGTTCGAGTGCGTCAACCGGGCACGCGACCACACAATTATTACAGCCGGTACAACGTTCCATGTTAACATGCAATGCAAATGCCATTTTTTTATCACGCACCAGCTTTGAATCGATTAAAAAATCGACTAAAGAAGAATAGTTAACTAATATAGATAAACTCTTCTGATTTTTTCTTTTGCTCGCTCGTAATGCCCGAAAGAAGATAAATTGATTTATATTAATTAATCGATTAAATAAACATGATTGGCCTTAAAAAGCCCGGAAAACCCTGCGATCTACACGGTTCTCCAGGGTCATATAGTAAAGCTAATATATTATATGAAAAATTGTCGGGTTTCGCACCATTAAAGCCTCATTCCAGGCAGATGTCAGAACAATTTCAGAGGCTTTTTTTGAGCGGATCGCGCATAAAATGATGGTTTTTTCTTATGAGACCACCGATAGCGCCTGCAGGGTATTGAAAACTGGCTATTTTCCATTTACTGGTAGAGGTTTTGTCAGCAGGCAGAGAGCCGTCTTTATCATCCTCTCACCCGGTGGCGGGGCAAAAAGAAACGTTCTTCTATCAACATCATGTTATGATTGTGTAAAAGAGGTAATGGAATGGAGATAAACGGTGTACCTATTGACGATACCTACGCGGAAGCGTTTCCTACCTGGATTTCCAGGATAATAATCACTGCAGTGACTGAAGACTGGGCGTACCGGGCCGCTGTCGAAGCAACCGGCTTTGCCACATCCGCCATCGGCTGCCCCTGCGAAGCAGGGATCGAGGGAATACTTGCACCCGACGAGACACCCGACGGAAGGCCTGGCATATCCATCCTGATCTGCGCATCCAAGAAGAAACTCAAAGAACAGGTCGTGGAGCGCCTGGCCGAGTGCGTTCTGACCTCGGCCACGACAGCAGTATTCGACGGCCTTCCTGATGCGGAAGAGAAGATCCCGGTGAAGCTGCATTTCTTCGGTGACGGGTACGAGTACAAGAAGGAAGTGGGCGGCCGTAACTGCTGGGTAATCCCGATCATGGAGGGTGAATATGTCGGGGAAGAGGAGTTTGGAATCGTCAAGGGCGTCGCCGGGGGTAATTTCTTCGTGATGGGAGAGAACCAGATGGCAGCCCTGATGGGCGCCCAGGCTGCAGTCGATGCAATCTCCGCCGTATGCGGGGTCATCACCAGTTTCCCCGGCGGAGTCGTTGCGAGCGGATCAAAGGTGGGCTCGAACAAGTACAAGTTCATGCCTGCCAGCACCAATGAAAAGTACTGCCCGACACTCCGTGAGAAGGTGCCTGACAGCAAGATACCGGCAGGAGTGAAGGCGGTATACGAGATCGTTATCGACGGCCTGGACGAGGAATGCGTGGCAGAGGCGATGGCGGCGGGGATCAATGCAGCTGTGACGGTCCCTGGTGTCAAGTTCATCAGCGCAGGGAATTTCGGGGGCAACCTGGGGCCCTTCAAGTTTGAACTTTCAAAAATCCTTTAATTCTCTTTTTTCAAGGGGACCAAGCGATCTCCTTAAATAGATTTGTTGCCGAATATTCTGTTAACGATATTTTCGGTGACGAACAGATGCAAACGTATACCCCTGATATGGTCCGGGACAAGTTCGGCCGCCTCTTCTGCGGAAAATTTCTTGTGATGGTGGACGAGACCCGTGGTCTTGCACAGATCGTCGAGCATTGCCGGGCACGGGGCCCGATCGAATGGGACGCCGCAAACCGGATGCGTGCCGGTGGCGCCTGCGAGTCCTGCTCTGTCGAGGGAACAACCATGACCATGACCGCCCGTCTCGGAAGTTTTCCCGTGCACTTCGGTGCTGCTTCGAAAGAGATCGGCGGCCAGGCGCTGGAAGGAGTATCGGTCGCCGGCGACGAGGTCATCACGTCCTGGGCCGGCATGGCAGGTGCCGGGGTAGGCGTTGCAGCCTGCCTGCCCCAGGCGCCGGGAGTGATCCGCGTGGAATATCCGACAGAAGATGACCTGGTGGTGGGCGGTGCACGCACGAACCGTGTGCGGATCACGAGCCCGCGGTACGAGAAGGTGACGATCGGGATCGACGACACCGATACAAAGACGAAAGGGGCCACCTGGGTCATGGCCCTCAAGTGTGCCGAAGGGCTCGATATAGAGGGTGTGGAGTACCTGAACATGAGGCTTGTCCAGCTGAACCCCGAGGCCCCGAAGAAGACCACCAACTGTGTGGGTTCCGCCCTGAACTTTGCAGTGAGACCCGGTGCGGTCCAGGCCCTCCTCGACTACGTGAATACGTTTGTCAGTGAGAACACCTACAGCGACGACACCGGTATCGCTCTCTTTTCAGGAATCGAGCCGCTCGTTCCGGGCGATCTCTGGAATGATACGGCAAAAGATGTGAAAACCAGGATAATGACCAGGGAAGATGCTGAACTGGCAGCAGAAAAACTTGGGATCACCTTCATCGACCGGTTCGAGAGCAAGGGGAGGATCGGGGCTCTCGGAGCTGTTTTGTGGGCGAACAGGGGAATCGAAGCGGCAGGTCTCTATGGAGAAACTCGCTGAGCCCTACATCATCCATTATCCCCGGATAGTGGGGATAGCGGATGAGAACGGAGAAAACGTTGAATTAATCGAGTTCTTCGACTGCATAGGCGGGGCGATGTGGTCAAGGCACCACTATGCCAGGAGCCCGCTTGTCAGGAGTGTGCGGAACGTGGGATCGACCATGCGGTACCAGCTCGTTCCCGGGCAGGTCGATCTGGATCTTGTGGGGTCTGCGTTTCCGGCAGGAATCTGTGGTCTCTCCATCGGGGACCGTGAGATCGCCGTCTCCTACCTTGGCATGGGCGGAGGCGGCGTGGGGGCTTCGAGCTGCAGGTCGTTTGCAGGAGGGGTCACCAGGTGCAGGACAGATCCCTCCGGCGGGGGGCGTACGGCAGGATCGACAGTCTGGATCCCGAGGAACCAGCGGGTCCTGATCGGGGTGGACGATACAGACACACCTGAAGAGGGTGCGACATGGACCCTCGCGCATAACATCGCACGGGCCGTCGAAGATGACGAATCGTGCTATCTCTCGCATACCATCGTGCAGCTCTTCCCGGTCGAGTTTCGGACCAAGAACTGCGTGAGTATCGTCTGCGAATTCGCAACCACGAATCCCGGCCGCCTGATCGAGAGATACCGATCGCTGCTTGAGCGGTATACCCTCTCGGACGATACCGGTATGGCAGCATATACGGGATTTGATCCAGGCGAACTCGTGGAGTTTGCGTGGGAGGCGAAACGCGGCCAGGTCGACCCCGCCGCGATAGAATCTCTCGGGAACGGCAGGCTTCGCCTGGTGATGAAAGGACGGGGGATCGTGGGTGCGGTGGCGGCCATTCCATTCTATACGCGATACGAGGAGGCTCTCCTGTTATGCACTGGAAAGAGTTGAAAGCCCTGCTCCTCTCTATCGGTTCCGCCCGTCTTTCCGGAGAGCCTGCGGCCCGCTACATATCGCGGTCAGCAGCAGGTCCGGGGGCCGGCGGAGGGGGTTCGATCTTCTTTGCCGTCGGCAAACGGCGTGTGAGGCTCGGCCTGGACTCTTCATCGCCCGTATCGATACGCCACCTGGGAGACGGCCGGGCCGAGCTGGTGGTCGGGGATGAGTCCGTCCCCGGGCGGCTGGAGCCCGTGGCCCTTCACTGCCCACGCCAGGCCTACATCACGGTGACCGCCAGTTGCATCTACGGGTGCCGCTACTGCGAGGTCCCGGAGATTGGAGGAAAGAGAAAGAGCATCGGGGAGATCGTCGCACTGGTGGAGAGTGTCATCGACCGTGTCGATTCGATCTCGATAACGAGTGGGGTTCTCTCCACTCCCGAAGAGGAGGAGGAGTATATCATGGAGGTGATCAGGGAGCTTGGCAGATTCGGGCTGCCCATCGGTGTCTCCATCTATCCGACGGAGAATACGCCCGAAAACCTCGCACGCCTCGGTGTCGACGAGGTCAAGTTCAATATCGAGGCCGCGACAGAGTCTCTTTTTTCAGAGATGTGCCCTGGTCTTGATTATGACCTGATGTGGGATGTCCTCGGACGTTCGGTGGAACTTTTCTCCCGGAACCACGTCTTTTCGAACGTGATAGTGGGTCTTGGCGAGACCGACGGGGAGATGGAGGCCTGCATCAGGAGGCTGTGCGGAATGGGTGTCATCCCGGTCCTTCGACCCCTGAATCCTGCCGCCCGGCTCTCGGAATTTGAACGTCCATCCCCGGAGCGGCTCCTGAAACTGTACGAGATCCAGAAGAATGCCCTTCTCCTGGCCGGACTTGATCCCTCGCAGGCGAGATCCATGTGCGTGGCATGCAGCGGCTGTGACCTTGTGCCATGGAGGGATGAATGACCGGATCTTCCGGAGAAGAGATCGTTGCAGAGGCTTTACTCGCCTGTGCGGACCGCTGTTATGCAGTCCCCGGGTACCCGGTGAGCGGCATCGCTGAGAAGACCGGGGCCGAGATCGTGATATCCGAGAAGGTGGGGATGGAATACGCACTTGGCGACTCCATTTCAGGAAGAAGAGCGGCGGTGGTCATGAAGAATGTCGGGATCAATGCGTGTGCCGATCCCCTCGTGCAGGCTGTCACACAGGGTCTCCGGAGAGGCGTGATCATCCTCGCCGGTGACGATATCGAGGCAGCAGGATCCCAGAACGCACAGGATTCCCGGTATTACGGCGAACTGGCGCAGGTACCCGTGCTTGAGCCCGGCCCGGAGACCTGCTTTCCTGCCGTCGAAGCGGCGTTTGAGGCGTCTGAGCGGTTTTCCAGGCCTGCCATAGTCCGCCTGACTCCCGATCTCCTCTTCGGAACTGGTGTCGCTGACCGGGTGCAAAGAGTCGATCTGGACGGGCGGCTGGCAGACACGGGCCTTACGATGAAGGGAAAGACCATGGAGGCAGAGCGGGCTTTTGTGGAGATGTTCCGTTGGTCTCGCGAATCGCCGCTGAACCGGATCTCGGGCGGAGACCTGGGAGCAGGTGCTGTGCGGGCCGAATCCCGAATAGTGACCGTGTACCCGCCCCCGGCAACACCGGATCTCCTGGCCGGTGTGAAGGAGCTTGGAAGGCCTTTTATCAGGGAGCACCGCCTGGTTGCACCGCCTGCGGGATGTGCGGCTCCGGAACGGATGAAGGAGAGAGGCTATTTTCGCACGTTGTGTCGTGAATGCCCGTACAAACTGCTTTTTTCGCTCCTGGAGGAGAATGGGATGAGGACCGTGGCAGATGCCGGGTGCTCGATCCTTACCATGAACCCGCCGTACCGAATCAGCATTGCAAGTTTTGGACTTGGTTCGGCAATAGGTGTCGCTGCCAAAAGCACAGGGACTGCCTTGATCGGCGATTACGCAATCCTCCATTCCGGTCTTCCAAGCCTTATCGATGTGTATGAGAAGAAGACTCCCCTGCTCTGCATTGTCCTGGTAAACCGGTGCATGGGGATGACCGGTGGCCAGTCCTCGTATGAGCCATACAAATACCTGGAGTGGGCCGATCCGGTGGTGATCGGGGCCGATGACAGAGAGCGGCTCGAAGAATTTATCCGTCCGGCAGACAGGCCGACGACGGTGCTGGTATCCGGAGTGTGTCCGGAAGAGAGAGAACATGAAACCGTGGCATATTGAGATCTGTGATGTGACCCTCAGAGACGGAGAACAGACTCCCGGGGTCTCCTTTACCTGTGAAGAGAAGCAAAAAATCGCGCACATGCTCGATCAGATCGGCATCGAGGTGATCGAGGCAGGGTTCCCCGTTGTATCGCCATATGAGAAGGACTGTGTGAGATCCATCGCAGGAATGGGTCTTGATGCTCGGGTCTGCTGCCTGGCCCGTGCACGAAAGACCGACGTGGAAGCTGCCATCGATTGCGGGGTGGACATGGTGAGTATCTTTATCGCAACCTCCGATCTCCACATCCGGCACAAGTACAGGAAACCTCGCGATGTGGTCCTCTCCGATGCACTGGCGATGATCGACCTTGCAAAAGACCACGGTCTCGAGGTGCGGTTCGCTGCCGAGGACGCTTCAAGGACCAGCCTGGACTTCCTGAAGAACGTGTATGAAAAGGGCCGGGAGCACGGTGCCGATCTCGTCTCGTTCGCTGACACGGTGGGCTGTCTTCTCCCCACGGAGATGTATTCAATCATGTCTGAACTGGTCTCATCCTCAAAAACCCCGCTCTGCGTCCACTGCCACAACGATCTGGGGTGTGCAACCGCCAACACGGTGACTGCGGCCCAGGCCGGGGCTTTCCAGCTCCACACCACCGTAAACGGTATCGGCGAACGGGCAGGAAACGCGGCTCTCGAGGAGGTGCTCGTATCAGTCCAGGTGAAGGGCGGCGTGGAGAGATACGATCTCTCACACCTGCTTTCCCTCTCGAAGATGGTCGAGGAGTTCTCGGGTATACGCATGGAGAAGACGAAACCCGTTGTGGGCGAGCACGCCTTCGCCCATGAAAGCGGGATTCACATAGCCGCAATTCTTGAGGATCCCGCCACCTACGAGTATTTCATGCCAGAACTCGTTGGACAGGAGCGGCGATTCATACTCGGCAAGCACACCGGCAAGAAGGCGCTCGAGCATGTCGTGGCAGGACTCGGGTACTCGCTCAACGAGGAACAGATCTGCCAGATCCTTGACGAGGTGAAGGAACTTGGGGAGAGCAAGTGCGGGATCACACCCGAGACCCTGACCGCACTGATCCGCCACGCCAAGAAGGAGACCGTTTCATGAGCACGCTCTCGGAACGGATTCTCGGAGGCACGGCAGGAGAGTTCGTTGACAGGGAGGTGGACAGGGCCTATGCACACGACGGAACCGGGGTTCTCACCCTGGAAGCATGGCATGAGATGGGCACAGACACGGTTGCACACCCTGAACGGGTGTACCTGCTCTTTGACCACATAGCTCCCGCCAACAATTCCACGACCGCAGGGCTGCAGTCAGAGCTTCGCACATTCGCCCGATCCATGGGGCTCCATTTCTGTGATGTGGGCGGCGGGATCTGTCACCAGGTGATGGGGGAAGGATCTGCGCTGCCAGGGGAGATCATCGTCGGGGCAGATTCCCATACCTGTACTCTCGGTGCGTTTGGTGCCTTTGCCACCGGTGTCGGAGCCACAGATATGGCCGCCATATGGGTCTCGGGCAAGAGCTGGTTTCGCGTACCCGAGACCATCGCAATCCACCTGGAAGGAAATTTACGGGCCCCTGCAGAGGCCAAGGATCTTGCCCTCACGTATGTCGGGCGGCTTGGCATGGACGGCGCTACATACCGTTCCATCGAATTTGTCGGGGACGGTGTCGCAGGTCTCTCCATGGACTCCCGGCAGACGGTGAGCAACCTTGCCGTCGAGACCGGGGCAAAGACCGGTCTTTTCTACGCAGATGAAGTCACGAAACGGTACCTCTCCGAATCAGGCCGGAAAACTGCAATCCAGCACCCGGAAGAGTGCCGGTACGAGAAGGAGATGGGGATAGACCTGGATGATATCGTCCCCGTCGTCGCAGTGCCGCCCCGCGTCGATTCCGTACAACCTGCAGGCGATCTTCTGGGCCTTCCGCTGGACCAGGTCTTTATCGGAACGTGCACAAACGGCCGCTACGACGACCTCGAACGACTGGCAGAGATCCTGAAAGGGAAGAAGGTCCGGGTACGGACCGTCGTCGCTCCTGCTTCACGCGAGGTACTGCTGCGGGCAGCCGGCACTGGCGTGATCGCCGATATTGTACAGGCAGGGTGCGTTCTTCTCCCACCTGGGTGTGGTCCGTGCCTGGGTGCCCACATGGGCGTGATCGGCGAAGGCGAGGTCTGTCTCTCGACGGCGAACCGAAACTTCAGGAACAGGATGGGAGTCGGGGGAGAGATTTACCTCTGCTCGGTGGCTACCGCGGCAACGAGTGCACTGGCTGGAGAACTGGCAGTCCGGGAGGGATGAGATGCAGATACACGGGAAGGCGGTCTGTCTTGGTGAGGATATCGATACCGACATGATCATCGCGGGACGGTACCTCCGGACGAAAGACCGGAGTCTCTGGTCCACGCACGTATTCGAGGATCTCGATCCCGCGCTCGCCGGAAGACTGGAAGGCTCCGTCATCGTGGCAGGCAAAAATTTCGGGTGCGGGTCCTCACGCGAGCAGGCACCGGTAGCATTGAAAGAAGCGGGTGTACTGGCTGTCATCGCTCCCACCTTCGCCCGCATATTCTTCCGGAATTCGATAAATGTCGGTCTGCCGGTGATAGAGTCCGCGTGTGAGTGCGTTGAAGGGGACGACGTCATGGTCGACCTCGACGGTGGAGAGGTGCAGGCAGGGGGCCGCAGTTATCCGATCCGTCCGCTCTCGCCAAGGATGCTTGAAATCCTGCATGCCGGCGGGCTTGTGGCATACTGGAGAGATAAAAGATGATATTTCCCCTGGAGTACAAGGTAGTCGGGACCGCGTCTGCCAGGCCGTGCGGGGATAAAGTCTATTTTCTCTCGAGATATCTCATCCGCGAGATGGTAAACGGCCTTGAATTGCTGGAGGTGAACCCGGATCCTGCAGGAGAGGGGCTGATGAGAGATATCCTGGATGTCCGCGTCCTGGCCAGGCCCGAAGAGATCCGGGTGTACCCCGGGAAGGTCCAGATCAATGACCGGGCAAAGCTTGTGCGGCTTGCCAGTGAAAGCGGGTCCCGGTGCACGATATTCACCGGGCTCGACGAGCATGTGACCTTCGTCCTGGACCCGGATCCCGGCGCATTCATCACCGTCCAGGTCTATGATGTGACGCCACCGCGCCCGACACTCTCGGCGGCGATCAGGGATCTCGAGGAGACGGGCATTTTCGGTGATCTGGATGTAATCTTTTCCCACAATCTCCGGGATATCTCACAGGTGAAAGCAGAGGTATATCCCTGCCGGGCTTCGGGATTTCAAAAGACCCTGGATGCGGATCTCATGCTTGGAGGGGAGACCGTGGCAGGCTGCATGACGGCGTCGCAGCTCTTACACGAGTGCTATGGAGACAACTTCGAATTGCGGGACATCTGCCCTGTCGGCATGGTGACGGAAGAACCGTTTATCGCACGGTGCTGCCGCAGTGAACGTGAAGGGATCGGTATATACAGGGGGAAGTTCGGAGCGGTGGTTCACTGGGGGGCGAGCCCCCAGCGGGTGTACAACGCGGTCATTGAACTGTTGAGACAATGGAGAGAACGTTCATGAAGATCGCGGTCGTCGAGGGGGACGGGATAGGAAAAGAGGTGATCCCTGTTGCCGTGGATATCCTCACCCTTCTGCACCCCGAGTTCGAATTTTTCCCCGTGGAAGTGGGCCTTGGCCGGTGGGAAAAGACAGGAATGGCGATGACAGAGGCGGATCTCTCTCTCCTGGAGTCTGCGGACACCATCCTGTTCGGTGCCGTCACAACCCCACCGTCCCGCGACTACCGGAGTGTCGTGGTCCAGATCCGAAAGGCCCTCGACCTGTATGCGAACGTCCGCCCCATCCGCGGAAAAGGCTTCGACATGCTTATCGTGAGGGAGAATACCGAGGGACTGTACTCGGGAATCGAGAAGATCGAGGAGGACCAGGCCTGCACGGTCAGGTGCGTATCAAGAAAGGGAAGCGAGCGGATTGCCCGGTATGCCTGCAGGTGTGCGGCAAACCGTCGCTGCCTGACCATAGGGCACAAGGCGAACGTGCTCAAATCCGACGTCTTCTTCCGTGACATCTGCATCGAAGAGGCAAGATCGGCCGGCGTGAAATTCAGGGAATCCTATATAGACGCCCTCTGCCTGGATGTACTCCAGCATCCTGCCGATCATGACGTTATCGTGACCACCAACATGTTCGGAGACATCCTCTCTGATGTGGCAGCGTACCTCGTCGGAGGCCTGGGACTTCTCCCGAGTGCGAATATCGGACGTAATCACGCATTGTTCGAACCGGTTCACGGGAGTGCGCCGGACATCGCAGGGAAAAAAATTGCCAACCCGATCGCGGCCATACGCAGTGCCGCCATGCTGCTCTCACATATCGGGCAGAACCGGTCTGCAGAGCTGGTGGAGCAGGCCATACAAAACGTGACAGAACGCGGGATCAGGACAAAGGACCTTGGTGGGGATGCCACGACAGACGATTTTGGCAGCGCGATCCACCAGGAGGTCTCACGTATCATGCCCAAAAAATAGTATTGTATTTAAGGGAATCAGTCATACCCTTACCATATCGCTGGCTGCTAACCATACCTTGTAGCCGATTGAGCATGGAAAAGACAGGACGCCGACCGATGATCCTGTCTTTGTCTCTTCGTTGTTTTCCTACATCTGTTTTTTTCAGAAACGGCATCTCTTGGGCCTTCCACGGATGGCGAGGCACGAATTTTCCATCCGGTCCGGTTCCCGGAAAGACCGCTCTGCTGGCAAGTGGGGATAACCCCGCTCACCGGAAAAGAATCGATCAAAACGTTATATAAAATAATACGATGGTCCAGGTTGGAATAATGGCCGGCCGGGTTCATCACCCAGGTGCGGTTTTCCAAAAAAAGGGGATAGCCAGGTTCAAAATAGCTGGTTTCTGAAACAGGAGATGCCGTTTTGGTGTTTGATTCACAGGATTACCTTTTTATTCTCGGATCACCTGTTTTGTATATATCAACACGGGATAACCGGGGTTGGAGTCAGTATGGTTGATATCCTCTTGGTCGATGATTCGGAAATGGCGAGATTCCTGTTAAAGCAGATCCTGGTATCCGGAGGACACACGATAATCGGCGAGGCTGGCGACGGGGAGGAATGCATACAGAAGGTCCGCGATCTCTCGCCTCAGATGGTGATCCTTGACCTGGTCATGCCAAAGATGCGTGGCATCGAGACACTGAAAGTGATCAGGGAGATCGATCCGTCCATCAAGGTGGTGATATGCACGGGGGATCACCAGGAGTACTCTGTTCGTGACGCGGTGAAATTCGGAGCATCCGGCTATATCATAAAACCTTTTCATAAAGCAGCGGTTCTCGAAGAGGTCCGCGACATTTTGAGTGAAACACCTGCTGACGATGAATAACGTGATTCACACGAAGCACCGGTTTTCAGCGAGGTAGCTTCTTTCACATTCAGGATGATGCCGTTTCCCAAAAAGGAATGATCATGTGCTTTTTTCGCAATCGATCGATAAACGCGGGAACCTGAATGTTTTATTCCCGAACCAGAGTAATTAAGGCTCCGGGATCCAGACTTTAAAAGAAGGATACGAGTATGATCAGGGTGGGTGTTCACGTCTCAATCGCCGGATCCATCGTAAATGCGGTGGACAGGGCAGAAAAGATCGGCTGCGACACGTTCCAGATCTTTTCGCGAAATCCGCGGGGGTGGAGGTTCAAACCGCTTGACCCGGAGACATCTGCAGGCTTCCGAATGGAACTGGAGAAGACCTCCATCTCTCCCGTTGTTGTTCACATGCCGTACCTTCCAAACCTTGCAACCCCGAGGGAAGAGCTATACGAGAAATCGGTGGAGGATCTTGCTGCCGAGATCTCCAGGTGCGGTGAACTCGGCATCCCATATCTTGTCACCCACCTCGGCCATCATCTCGGGGACGGGATAGAGAATGGCCGCAGGCGTGTCATAGCGGCGGTAAACCGTGCACTCGATGCGGCTGATAACGACGTCATGCTCCTGCTGGAGAACACCGCCGGCGAGAAGAACGGGGTCGGCAGCACGTTCGAGGATATCGCAGCGGTCATCGACAGAATAACGCAGATCAACAGGGTGGGCGTCTGTTTTGATACGTGTCATGCCTTTGCCGCCGGGTACGACCTGCGGACACCAGGGGCGATCGGAGTGGTCACAGACGCGCTCGATTCGATCATAGGGCTGGACATGATCAGGGTGATCCACCTGAATGACACGAAAGGCGAACTTGGATCCGGGCTTGACCGCCACGAGCATATCGGTCTTGGGGCCATCGGCGAGGAGGGGTTTTCCAGTATGTTAAAAGAGGAACTCTTCCGCACCCGCCCCCTGATCTGCGAGACGCCTGTCGATTCCAGGAGGGACGATGCAGGCAACATCTTAAAAGTCCGGCAGCTCGCGGGCGAATAGGGACCAATCGCCGTGTATCCTGCCGGCTGGACCGTTCGTATCAGTCCCGGGAACCCTGGCCGTTTTTTTCCGCAAGGGTCTCCCTGTTTTGGACATGATCCGGTTGTGCATAATAATCTGCAGTGAACGTCCTGTCCGTGACCGTACCGAGTCTCTCCTCGAGAGCCCCGGTGATATCAAGACATTCACTCCCTTTTGCACCTTTTACGTGAATGATCGTGTTTCCATCAGATTCAATAATTATTTCGAGTTCATGCATTTCCATCTTTCATATCTCCGGTTTTTTTCATATAAGCCGTGCAACCGGGTGGTCTCTTGTTACCATTCCACCGGTCTTCATGTCACGGGAGGTCACGAGGAGACGCCTGTTGCCGTCAATCCCAAAAGTCAGTTCAAAACGCGCTTCATTCAATGCGGCAGGCGGGTCGGCCACGAGGAAAGTCGGGTTATTCTCGTTCATCCAGAAACGGGCCCTGCCCTCGTCGATATGCGCCTGCACCGCGATCAGTCTCATGGATCCGCTGGAATCGGCGACTATCTCCAGGTCATCTCCCCCTCTCCGTCCGCCATTCTCTCCGATCTCGTAGATCGGGATGCCGAATTGTGTCTGGCCTTCATACGTCCCGCGGATGCGGAGCGTGGCGACGGGGCCTGTGCTCGGGTACGGTGTGCCCTTCTTGACGATGGTCCTGAATTCATGGGACGCTCGATCGCTATTCCAGAATTTTATCGCATAATCATGCTGGATGTGGTCGGAAAATCCAGTTCCGGCGGCAAATGCGGCTGCACCGCGGGCAACCGCATCGATCGGGCGGTCTACGAACACCCGTGAGTTCCCAAACCTCCTGCGGAGTGTAGACTGGATGGACGGAATGGCGCTGCATCCTCCAACCATCACGACAGCGCGGATCCGGTCCTCCGTGTATCCCCGGGAGATGGCTGCATTCATCGCCCGCTGGATTGTGGAGTGAATGCGAGTGAAGAAGTCATGGGAATCGAGCAGTTCTTCAAGGTCATCTCTCGAAAAGAGCAGCGGCTCTTCGAGTTCACCGACTGATCCATCCCTGCCGATGCACACCGGGTCTTCAAAAGAGAGGATCTCCTTTGCCTTTTCACAGGCCCGAAGAAGACCCCTGCTGACATCTGCCTCTCTCCCGGTTGAAGGGATCCCTGCTCTCTTTCGGATCTCCTGCACTACCCACCTGTCGATGTGTATACCCCCAAGGTCGTCTCCGGCTTTTCCCAGTACACGGCACCGTCTTTTCGAAGGAATGGAATGATCCGCATCCACCGCAACCACGGACACATCCGTCGTTCCACCGCCGATGTCGATGACCATGAACGAATCGCCAGGGGAGAGACTGACCTGGTATGCGAGGGCCGCAGCCGAGGCTTCGTCAATCAGGCGGAAACGGGTTATTCCTGCCTTTTCAGCAACGGTTCCGATCCAGTCGCCGTACTGTTCCGACGCCTCCACCGGTACGGTAAAGACGATCTCTGCATCGTGGCCACGACTCCTGCAGTGTTCCATGAGCTGGGCAAGGATGCTCCTGAGAAATGCTTCACCGGCCTCGAAATAGCTCATTGACGAACCGTTGATATTGAGGCGGACCGGGCTTTTGCCTGCCAGGTAGTGCTTCATCCACCTGACGGTCGATGGAGCGTCTAAAAGGTCCCGTTCTTCCACCTGGCGCCCTATCCACTGCTGGCCGGAACAGGCGAAATGTATCAGGGACGGAATGACAGATACCTTCTCGTTGCGTTCTCCTGTTTTATCGGCGGCAAACGTCTTCGACCAGCCGGGAAGGTCAAGCGTCTCCGCACGTCCGACATCGTCATTCCATGCCGAGATCACGGTATTGCTCGTCCCGAAATCGATGGCAATCCTGTCTGGATCCACGTTTTTTCCATCAGCCATTCACTCACTCCACGATCTCTATGTCGAAGGGTCCGATCCGCGTGTCATGATCGCAGTGCCCGATCTCCCACCGGAATTTGACCCTGAGAAGCGTCTCTAAAAATTCCCACTGGTACCGCGACGACCGGGGGCCGGCCCTTCCATCCATGACCTGGCGGGAGACCCATTCGAGGTCTTCTGGCAGTGCCAGGCCGAGGGGTTTTGTCCAGGGCAGGGGCCGGCTCCGGAGCATCCCGTCTTCATACCCGGCAACAAGGACATTCCCATCGCCGGTGAATGCAAGACCTCTCACCGGCGATGCGTGGTCGTTGAACTGCCGTATCACCTCGCCGTCAGGCAACCCCCACAGCCGGATCGAGCCGTCTTCGCACCCTGCTGCCAGGATACCAGGATCCGGCCCGCATGCAAGTGCCGATAACCCGGACGGGTGGTGGCCCAGGCATGCGAGTTCTCTCCCATCAGGCAGGGACCAGGTACGCACGGTCCCATCCCTGCTCCCCGTGAAGAGCAATGAATTGTCGGGGGAGATCGCGATGCACGAGATGACATGTCGGTGCCCCTCGCAAACGGAGAGGCACTCTCCATCTGCTCCCCAGACCCTCGCGGTCCGGTCATTGGACCCGCTGCAGAGGAATGCTCCGTCATGGGAGAAAGCAAGGCAGGACACCAGGCTGCGGTGCCCGGAGAGTTCTGCCTGCAGGTCTCCCCCTGGAAATGACCACAGCCGTACCAGGTGATCCCATCCTCCACCTGCGATGAGGCGATCTCCTGGTTGTACAGCCAGTGAATGAATATTGCCCGAATTTCCGACGATGCTCCCGGCGAGTGACCCGTCTCTTATTCTCCATATGCTGACTGTCCTGTCTGTCCCTGCACAGGTGACGTAACTCCCCCTGCTGTCGACAGCGATCGAGCGGATACCTGGTGTGTACGCGCTGAAAGCCGCGGCCAGCCCCCCGTCCGGAACACTCCGGGCTCTCACGTTCCCGTTCACTGTCCCGTATATGATCAGGCCTCCATCCCCCGCCGGTGCCAGTGACGAGATACCGGCAGGATCGACCTTCATCGAATGGACAAGTCTACCGTCCGCAAGCGAATGGAGCGTGATCAAACCGTCCCAGCCCGAGCTTGCGACCGCCGTGCCTGCCGAATTGACAGAGATGCATTTGACAGTGCTTTCATGTGCTTTCACCCTCCTGATCAGCCGGCAATCAGCGATCCTCCAGATATGGATGTGACCGGATCTTCCGCCTGCGACCAGCACCGATCCGTCCGGTGAGAATGCAAGTGCCGTCACGCCCCCTTCCTTGTATACCCCGAATGACGCCTGCACTCGCCCACCCGGTATACCGATGACAGATATCTCCCCCTTCCCGGTTGCAAAGGCACAGACTTCCTTTCCCGGCGCAACCGCCACCGCCGTGCAGCGTAGCCCGTCACTCCCGGCACGGCCCGCGCTCCTGCCGTTCCCGGTATCCTGGATCCGGATCCTTCCTATCGTTGCGGCGCTCACCAGGTACTGCCCGCTGCACGTTACGGAGACGAATGTGGCGGGGTTTTTGTGGCCGGGATATTCAGTGATCTCACCACCTTCACTGGTAAGTGACCGGATACGACCCGTCTCCGTACCCCAGAAGATCTCCCCTCCCGAAGGCGAAGAAAAAAGTCCGGTGACACACTCTCTCTCCCCTGAAAAAAGAGCGGTCGTGTCGCCTGTTTCCACACGAGTCAGGTATATGCCTCCTCCCCTCCCGTCATGAACAAGCGAGTCTGAATCGGGCAGAAACACCAGGTGGCTGGCCGCTCCTGCCTCTTTTCCGATGGTATTGACCACTCTCCCCTCCACGGGGTCGATGAGGCAGATACCGGGATCGGTCCCCGCAGCCGCGAGCATCCTGCCGTCAGGCGAGAAGCGGAGGTCATGGATCTGACCGCACCCGGTATGAATGGAATGGAGGAGTGCGCCTCCGGGAAGTCCAAAGAGGGTGACCGTCCCGTCATAACTTCCTGTTGCGAGCAGGTGTCCATCCGTATGGAGCACCATCCGGTTCACGGCCTCGCGTGGGCCGTCAAGGACAACGGCCGGCTCTGCCGGTGGGTCCGGGTAGGTCCAGGTGTCAGGGAGGAGTCCCGCCAGTCTCTTCCAGGACACTTCATCATGGGGTCCCGGGTTCCAGCCCGCACTCTTCAACATGGCAAGCATCTCGACGGTAACGGGAACGGGAGCATCGAACAGGAGTCTCCATATCCGCATCCATTCACTCGCCTGGGCGAGTGACTGTGCCAGTGCCCGCCATTCCTTGAGCGAGCAACCGGTCCGTGGAGGAGCATTGTGCCCGGAGACGATATCGGCCATCACGGCGCCCATGCCCGCCCGCCTCGCAGTCGAAAGCACCTTCATCCTGGCCGGTCCGGGCACGCGGTGAAACCCTCCGGTGAGCAGTGGGCGATCCTCCAGGATGTCGAGGTCATTGTACCGGTCGATCTGGCCGGTAGCAAGGTAGAATGCCGCCCGTATCTCCTCGTCCTCGGGGGCGTAGCCGTTCAGTATGCAGAGTGAATCGAGGGATCCGTTCTCAGAATGGAGCAGGCACTCGCAGAGACACTCGATTGCGTCCCGGTTCCCGAGCGACGAGAGAGCCTCCGCTGCCCGCGCCGCACGATTCCCGTCTGCCCCGCATGCGGCCTGTGCAAGCAGCCGTACAGCCTTTCTATCCCCCCGGGATGCAGCCCTGGAGAGGTGTGCAAGCTCCCTGTGCCGGAGTGCTGACCACACGGACGGAAGAATGCGGTGCACCTCACCACCTCTCACGCCGGCCTGGACGGCGCTTTGGGAATCACTGGACTTCATCGATGGGATCCAGCCTGATCTGCGAGCTATCATCCCTCCGGGTCTCCTCTGCCGATGCTGAGACGGCACGCCCTTCAGAGAGCCATGCCCGGAGGCTTGCGACCACTTCGCGCTGCGAGACGGAGAGTGGCACCTGCGCATTGAGGGCAGAGAGTATATCGCCGTCGGTGATCTTTCTCATCTCCTGGTTGAATGCCCTGTACATCGCATCGATGACAGTCTGCTCGATCTCGGCCCCGACATAGCCTTCGGAGGCGAATGCGAGGCCATCGAGATCGAACTCCTCGGGCAGGCACTTCCTCTTCTTCAGGTGGACAGAGAAGATCTCCCTCCTCTCATCGTATCCCGGGAGATCCAGGAAGAATATCTCGTCAAAGCGTCCTTTTCTCAACAGTTCAGGCGGCAGTGCAGCGATATCGTTCGCCGTCGCCACCACGAAGCAGGGAGCTGTCTTATCCTGCATCCAGGTGAGGATACTGGCAAAAACCCGCTGGCTTGTTCCCGAATCGCCGGTTCCGAATGAGAATGCCTTCTCCATCTCGTCTATCCACAATATACAGGGAGAGATGGTCTCCGCAAGCGAGAGCGCCCTCCTGGTCCGCTCCTCCGATTCCCCCACGAAACTGCCGAAGAGGGCTCCCACGTCCAGCCGCAGGAGCGGGAGGCGCCAGAGGCCTGCGATCATCTTCGCGGCAAGGCTCTTTCCCGTCCCGGGTATTCCGATCAGGGCTATCCCCTTCGGAGACGGAAGCCCGTATTCCCTGGCCTCCCGGGAAAACGCCCTCTCTCGGAGCCTGAGCCACTCCTTGAGCATCGCCAGTCCGCCCACGTTCTCCGGAGTCTCGGTGGAGCTGTAGAACTCCAGCGCCTCGCTCTGGGAGAGGATATCCTTTTTTTCCGCGACAACCTCGTCGATGTCCCGGTCGTCCAGTCTCCCATGCCGGACGATGGCCTTCGAGAAGGAACGCCTGGCCTGGTTCAGGGACATTCCAAGCGCTGCCTGGATGAGTTTCTCCCGTCCGAGGGGGGTGAGCGAGATCGACACGCCGCTGGACCGTGTGAGCGCTTCCAGTTCGTCATCGAGTTCCTGTGCAGATGGCGGCGGAAAGTGGATGATCACGGTCTCATCCCGTATCTCGTCCGGGACCTTCAGCGATGGGGTGATGATTGCAATCGTGCGGCGGGAAAACCGAAACTTCTGGGAGAGGTTTCGTAACTTGCGTTTTACTGCAGGGTTTGTCCAGAATTCGTGGAAATCCTTGAGAATGATGACCGCGTTCTCATCGGTCTTCTGCAGTTCGTCGAGTGCCGTAAGCGGATCACGCGAACTGCACCCGTTCGCCTTCCCCCCTGTCACCGCGAAAAATCCGTCCACGATATCCCAGGAGAGGCACTGCCTGGGCGGGTTCCACTGGTCGCAGACCTCCCGCAGGACCTTGATTGCCCGTTCCTCCTCTGCGGTGACGATGACGAGTAGGGTCGCCCGTGCACGCAGAAAGACATTGATCTGGCTCTTCTGGTCCGGTTCTCCCTGGTTCATCTCCTTTACACCCACCTCCGTACGACTATCCGCACGGATCCGTCGCTCTCCTCGGTCTGTTCTACAACGGAGAAGCCCTGGTTTTTTGTCTGCTCGAGGACGTTCCGGACCGCGTACTCCTTCTGGATCTTCGTTATACGGTCGCGTACCCTCTCCATCGCGCGACGGTCCGTATCCCTGACACCCCACCAGTCGGCAACCATGTCGAGGCACCCTTCGCCGTCGGAGACGAAACCGATATCGTACCCCTTTCCGGATGAAGCGACGAGATCGACTTCCTGCACCCCCTCGTAGCCCTGGATGGTTCCCCTGTCCCTGACCTGGTAGCCCATGTCCCTGAGACATTCGGTGAGAACTGTGCGGTCTCTGATTTTTGTCTTGATTCGGCTGAAATGCGACATTTTAGAACCCTTCCTCTCCTGGCAGGCCGGGGTGGTTAAGCCCTGCGAGGAGCCCGGCACGGTAGCCCGTGGCCGTCACCTCACCTCCCCGCGATATCGAAAATTCGGTGATCGCCCCTGCATCGGGGCATTCCCCCTCCCTTCCCGCGAGCCTGCCGGAAAGGTGGACGAGTTGCTGGTTTGACGATGAGACCATGGGGAGACTGCACCGGAGGCGGGGGATGAATGGTCCTGCCACCAGGAGATCGGTCACCTCCAGGAGGCTGTTCCACGAGGGCTTGTCCTTCTTTCTGATGTAGTGGTAGGGAAATCCCGTAAACGTCACAATATTCAGTCCTTCTTCCCTGACTAGCCGCCCAAGGGCGGAGAGGGGTTTTGCCTGGCAGAAAGGCTCCCCGCCTGAGAAGGTGACTCCCTCGATCCCGGGAATCCCGAGGATCTTTTCTGATACCATCCCGACAGTCATGGATATCCTGGGAACAAATTCCCGCAGATCACTGTTGAAACAGTCCCTGCAGGACAACGGGCAGCCCTGGACCCAGAGCACCGCCCTCCTCCCCGGACCGTTCACGGTCGAGATATCGAGAAACCCTGCGAGATTTATACTACTGCGTGCACTGTCTGCCGTCACCACTGGAACTACCCCTGAGGATTGGCGGTCCGGACCCTGCCCGGGGCCCGGACCACTGTTACAGAACAGAGGTTTTTCGTATCGTTCTATAAGTTCTTCTACAAAAGGACCGCAATTTGCCCGAAAGTACTACAATAGTATTACTTATGTAATCTAACCGGGCGGGAGTCGCGTGACGCACGCAGGCCATGAATGGGGGTATTTTTTAGGTCAGAGTTTTTTATGGAGTTTATAGGTCTAAACGCTTCAGGATTTGGAATTTCTTATGAATGATCTTTGTAATTTTTCAGGATATCCTCTCATCCCAGATCTCTCTCCGGGTGTATCCTGGTACTGTATCGCAACATACGGTATATCGCGCCTGTTCGGCTATTATACCGACAATTCGGATATCCCGTCCTCCAGGAGGGTCATGCACCGTACATTATTACCGCAGACGTCCAATAATTCCCAAATGAAAGCCAGATTTGACGGGGACAGGGTGCTTCTCGGTCCGGAAGGACGTGCCCTGTACGACCAGAGCGGCTATGGAAGGCCTGAGAAGGCAGGTCTCCGCCTCGCCCCCGAGGAAGCAGCCTACCTCGTCCACAGGGAGAAGATCACTGTTCCGGGATACGATTTTGACCGGTTAATATCGTTATTTGCGGAAAAACCGGATTTTTTGCGGAATTTTCTTGTGTACCGCGATATCAGGGAACGCGGCTACGCGATACAGACGGGCCCGCATGACTTCCGTGTCTTCCGGAGGGGCCAGCGACCGGGAAGCGGGCAATCACAGTATCTCGTCAGGGTCCTTTCCGAAAGGGATCTCATCGATTTCGACGTCCTCATCGAGGAAGCGATGGCGTCTGCCAACATGCGAAAACAGCATGTCCTCGCCGTGGTTGACGATGAGAACGAGCTCACCTACTACGAAGTGAAGATACCGGTCCTTGCCGAGACAGGAGGCGGAACCAGTCTCTCCGCTCTCTCCGGCCTCCTGGTGGGAAAGGCGGCGATCGTTCGTGCGGCAGAGATGGATGCGACAGGAATTTTGTCTTTTGGGATGCGGCTCGATGAAGACCGCCTGGTGCTCTCCCCGCTCGAGATCCTCCACCTGTCAGCAGCAGGGATCCTCACCCTCAAAAAGAACGGGGAGACACAGGATCCCGATGTGTATGCCGAAAGCATCGCCGCCCAGGATGTTGAACTGCAGGAGAAGAAGCGCGTCTACGACGACCTGAGGGCGAAGGGCTACACCCCCCGGACCGGTTACAAGTTCGGCCACCATTTCAGGGTGTATTCCGGCAAAAAACCTCACTCTGAAATGCTGGTGCATGCCATCGCCCGGGGCGTCGCCCTTCCCATGAGCACCATATCCCGCTCCGTCCGCCTGGCTCACAGTGTGAAAAAGGAGATGTTGTTTGGCTGTGAATGTACTACAAAAATACAATACGTTGAATTTGCACGCGTGAAACTGTGAGTTGAAGAGATGAATCAGGAGATAAATCCATGGTCAAGCCAGCCGACCGTCGACATAGAGAAGCTTTTTTCGGAATTCGGCATCGAACCAATATCAGAAGTCACGGATATCCTTCCCGAGGTGCCGTATTTCATGAGGCGGGGAATCGTGGTGGGACACCGCGACTACGGGCAGATTGCAGACGCGATACGGCATAAGACCCCGTTCCACATCCTTACCGGCTTCATGCCGTCGGGGCACCCGCACCTGGGGCACCTCCTGGTGATGAAGGAGGTTGTCTGGCACGTAATCCAGGGAGGGTCCGGCTATATCACGATAGCAGACCGGGAAGCCCACGCGGTGAGGGAGATTCCATGGAGGCTGTGCGACGAATACGGCAGAGAGTACCTGAAATGCCTGTTTGCCCTCGGGTACGAGGGCAAAACCTATTTCCAGAGCAGGAACGACCGGTTAAAGGACCTGGCATTCGAGGCATCGACCAAGGTGAATTTCTCCGAGTTACAGTCTATCTACGGGTTTTCTCCGGACACGGCCCTCGCACACGCATTGAGCGTCATCACGCAGGTTGCCGATATCCTCTATCCGCAGGTGGACAGCGAGCCTGCACCAACCGTCGTCCCTGTCGGAATTGACCAGGACCCCCACATACGGCTTACCCGGGGTGTCGCCCACAAGCTCCGGATGTTCACGGTAGAGGAGAGGGACGGCTATATCAGTGTCCGGTCCAAGAACGCACCGGCAAAAGCCCTCGAAGACGTGCACAGGGCGTTTCCCGGTTCAAAAAAGTACGAGGGCCACGTGGACATACCGGGCTCCACGTGCAGCGATGTCTCCGCGATCGCCCGCGAGATAGAACTCTCCCATGGAGGGTTCGGGTTTTTCACGCCGTCATCGACCTACCACCGGTTCATCCCCGGTCTCCAGGGAGGCAAGATGTCATCCAGCATTCCGGAGAGCATCATCACGTTCCAGGAACCGGACGAGGCCGTTCGAAAGAAGATCATGGCGGCCTTCACGGGCGGCAGGCCGACCCTTGCAGAGCAGAAGGAACTTGGCGGAGAACCGGACAAATGCCCGCTATTCCTCTTGAACCTCTTCCACATGGTCGAGGACGATTCCGAGCTCGACGAGATCAGGAACAGGTGCCTCTCCGGGGAGATGATGTGCGGGCAGTGCAAGAAGGAGACTGCAGAGAGGGTACTGGAATTCCTGCGGGATTTCCGTGGGAAGATGGATGCAGTGGAGCACCTGGTGAGCCTGTAAGCCTGGATGCGGCACGGAACCGGAGACTGCTGTCCCGATCTGATCAGAAATGAATAAATACCGCCAAAACGCTCAAATAATTAGGTAAACACGAATGTCTGCATCACCCTCTCTCTGTTACGGGGATTTCATGATAGTGGACTTTTTCTGTTTCTTTCGATAGGGGACCAGCAATTTTGCCGGATCCCCTGTATTGTAAAGTCCTGGAGTTTACCGAAAGGTGTTTCTCATGATCGGCACTATCCGCGAGAGAGTGGTGGAAGAGGTTGTCCGGTACACGAACCGGCCCTGCATGCGGGGCATTCTGACCGTCAACCCTGGAGAGTGCGGGTGGGGAGACAGAGTCCTGCCGGGCAGAGCCCGGGTGGCCGGAATAGACGATAATCTGAGATATGGTAGGGAAATGAGGAAATGGAACTGACGCTGAATGAAAAGAGGCTGCTCCTTGCACTGGGGCCCCTGAAATCCGCTGATCCTTCTGCCCTGGCAGGGATCATGGATACGACCGAGGAGTCGGTGATACAGTACGCGCACCTGTGCAGCGACAGGGGTCTTGTCCGCATTGAAAAGCATGTCTCGGTCTCGTATCACTTCACCGGGGAAGGAGAAAAATACAGGAAAGACGGACTTCCTGAACGCCAGGTCTACGACTCCTTCGGTGACTCGATCGGCATGAAGGAACTCCAGAAGCACCCTCTTGCCCGTATCGCTATCGGCTGGATGAAGAAGAAAGGCTGGGTGGAGATCAGGGACGGAACGGTCAAAAAGACCGGCAATGCTCCAGGGGGCCCCGACGAGGAAGCGCTCGGGAATCCCGGCTCCGGAGGCGAAGGCATCCGGCTCCTCCTCAAACGAGGGCTTGTCCGCGAAGAGGAATCGGTCACCTACACGATCCTGCTCACGCCTGCCGGTGAGAAGGCGGTCGGGGGAGGCCTTGATCTCTCCGAGGAGACCAAAAGGCTCTCTGCAGAACAGATAGTCTCGGGAGAATGGAGAGATCTCCGCCTGCGCAGGTTCAGCGTGAAGACACCCCCCCGCCGGGTCTACCCCGGAAAGATCCATCCGTACCAGCGGCTCCTCAACGAGATGCGCCAGGTACTCCTTGACATGGGATTTGTCGAGATCTACGGCGATATCGTGCAGAGTTCGTACTGGAACTTCGATGCCCTCTTCCAGCCCCAGGACCACCCGGCACGGGAGATGCAGGACACCTTCTTTTTGGACTGCGAGAGCGACCTTCCCCCGGGGTGGGAGTCGGTAAAGGAGATCCACGAACATGGAGGGGAGACCTCCTCCACAGGGTGGGGTGGGGAGTGGAGCACGTCCAGGGCAAAACAGTGTGTCCTCCGGACCCACACGACCGGTCTCACAATCAGGTACCTGCACGACAACCCCAAACCCCCTGTCAAGGCCTTCTCGATCGGCAGGGTGTACCGGAGGGAGGCAATCGATCCCACCCACCTCCCCGAGTTCGAGCAGCTCGAGGGAGTGGTCATGGACCGGGATGTGAACTTCCGTCACCTTCTCGGATTCCTACGGGAATTTTACGTGCAGATGGGATTCGAGGACGTGCGGTTCAGGCCCGGCTACTTCCCCTATACCGAGCCCTCCGTCGAGCCCGAGGTGTGGGTCGATGGTCTCGGGTGGGTGGAGCTTGGTGGCGCAGGCATCTTCCGGGAGGAAGTCTGTGCGGCAAACGGCCTCTCCCACCCTGTCCTTGCATGGGGCCTCGGGGTCTCCCGCCTCGCGATGCTGAAGATAGGGTTGAAGGACCTGCGGCAGCTCTACCGGAGCGATATCGAGTGGGTCAGGGAGAGCCCCATATGCGATATCCAGAGAGAGGTGGGGTGAGCGGATGCCGGTAATCAGCCTGCCATACGCATACCTGGAGGAACTGGTCGGATCGGACCGGGACACCATATTATCCAAAATTCCCATGTTTGGGGCCGATATAGAACGAATCGAAGAGGATAACGCCGACATCGAGTTCTTTGCCAACCGCCCCGATCTCTTCTCGACGGAGGGCGTGGCACGGGCCATGCGTGGCTTCCTGGGAATAGAGACCGGCCTGCCGGAGTACAGGGTCGAACCCTCAGGCATGTCTTTCTCCATAGACCCGGGACTCTCCGGCATACGGCCGTACCTTGGTTCTGCCGTCATCAGGAACGTATCATTCAACGAGGAGTCTATCGTCAGCCTGATGGGGCTCCAGGAGTCCCTGCACTGGGCGGTGGGACGAGGCCGGGGCAAGGTTGCGATCGGTATCCACGACCTTGACTCGGTGAAGCCACCGTTCCGGTACCTGGCCGCGGACCCCGATACGTCATTCGTCCCTCTCGATTTCGACAGGGAGATGACCATGAGGGAGATATTGACGGAGCATCCAAAGGGACGTGACTATGCCCACCTCGTGGAGCCATATTCCCGGTATCCCCTCATCGTCGATGCCAACGGAGACGTTCTCTCGTTTCCTCCCATCATCAACGGGGAGCTGACAAGGGTGACAACCAGCACGGCAAACATCCTGCTGGATACCACGGGGACCGATCAGCGGGCCGTCATGACCGCGGTCAACATCATATGCACGGCATTTGCAGAGAACGGAGCCGACATCGAGAGCATAACAATCGGTGATTCCGAAGTGCCCACGCTTGCACCCGTCGATCGGGTGGTAGATGCGTCCGAATGTTTTAAACTGCTCGGGCTCTCGCTCACTGACTCCGATATGGTCACCCTGCTCGAAGCCATGCGGTATGGCGCAGTTCCGGAAGCACCGGGCAGGATCAGGGTGCGGGTGCCCTGTTACCGGGCCGATATTCTCCATGACTGGGATATCTTCGAGGATGTCGGAATTGCATACGGGTACGGGAAGATCGAACCGCTCCTGCCCCCCACGTTCACCTCGGGCAGGGGGCACCCGTATGTGCGCATGATGAACATGGTCCGCGAGATCCTCTGCGGCATGGGATACCTGGAGGTGATGCCGTTCACCCTGACAAATGACCGCATCCTCTTCGGGATGATGAACAGGGATTGTGATGAGAGGGCCATGCGGGTGATGCATCCCATTACAGAGGATCATACGCATGTCAGGTGCACCATCCTTCCACTCCTGATGGAGACCCTCCAGATGAATGTCCACCGCGAGCTCCCGCAGAGGCTGTTTGCGGTGGGAGACGTCGTCCTTGAAGATCACACCAGGCAGTCCGTCGCAGCCGTAAGCATGCATCCCGAGTCCGATTTCAGCGAAATCTATGCCCTGTCCGATGTCCTGAAAAGGGAATTGAACATCCCCTGGACGGTGACCGAATCCGATGACCCGGCATTCATCTCCGGTCGCAGGGCCGATATAGTGGTGGGAGAAAGAGTTGTGGGGGTATTCGGGGAGATATATCCCGCCGTGCTGACTGCGTTCCAGCTCGAACAGCCGGTCGCCGGCCTTGAGCTTGACCTCACAGCCGTACGGGAATGCCTCTCTCCGCCAGGTACTCCTTGACCTGGCGGACCGTGAACTCCCCATAGTGGAAGACGCTTGCCGCAAGGCAGGCATCGGCCTTCCCGTTCACAAACCCTTCATAGAAGTGTTCCAGCGTTCCGACGCCGCCGCTGGCGATGACCGGGATGCCCACCGCATCTGATATGGCCGCGGTGATCGGGATATCGAATCCTTTCTTGGTCCCGTCCGTCTCCATGCTTGTCAGGAGGATCTCGCCCGCGCCTCTCTCTTCAGCCTCCCGTGCCCAGGAGATCGCATCGATACCGGTGGGCTTGCTTCCCCCGTAGATCACCACCTCGTACCAGCACGTGGTGCCGTCGGGGAGGATTACCTGGGTCGCGTCGGGGTTTGGATCGTAATTTCTCCGCACATCCTCGGCGACCACGATACACTGTGTCCCGAACTTCTCTGCGCAGGTGCTGATCAGCGCGGGATCGAGGACCGCACTCGTGTTGATGCTCACCTTGTCTGCACCAGCGCGGAGGATCTGCTGGATATCGTCGGCCGAACGGATGCCGCCACCGACGGTCAGCGGCAGGAAGAGCTGGTCTGCAGCGCGTTTGATAACGTCGATGATAGTCCCCCGGTTCTCTTTTGAGGCGGTGATATCCAGGAAGACCACCTCGTCGGCACCCTGCTCGTTGTATCGTGATGCAAGCTCCACCGGGTCTCCCGCATCCCGTAATTTGATAAAATGCGTTCCCTTGACGACCCGCCCGTCTTTCAAGTCAAGACAGGGAATAATCCTTCGTGTCAGAACCATGGGGAATTATTCGCCGCTGATAGGTTTAGCATTTTTTCCCGGGCGATCCGAGTGGAGATTAAATAATTTCCTGTACCATGTATACGATACCAGACAAAGCCGGGGTCGTTTCCACGCCTCAGGCAGGAAAAGGTGTAGTTTGAGATGGATACGGGAGTGCAGAAGATAGAATGGGCCCGCCAGTACATGCCGGTCCTTGGAGCGATTCGAGAGAGATTTGTACGCGAAAAGCCGCTTTCCGGGCTGACCATCGGGATGGCCCTCCACGTGGAGGCAAAGACCGCAAACCTGGTGGAGACGCTCGCTGCGGGAGGCGCCAGTGTCCATATCACGGGGTGCAATCCCCTCTCCACCCAGGACGACGTCGCCTCGGCGCTCGACCGGGTGGACGGGGTGCGGTGCTACGCAAAGCGCGGTGCGAGCACGGAGGAATATTACGAGGCGATCGACCACGTGCTTGATGCACGCCCCCAAATCACCATCGACGACGGCATGGACCTCATCTTCCATCTCCACACGAAGCGCACCGATCAGCTCGACGGTATCCTTGGCGGATGCGAGGAGACCACCACAGGTGTCCACAGGCTCCGCGCGATGGCGGCGGATACAAAACTCCGCTTCCCCGTTGTTGCGGTGAACGATACCCCCATGAAACGTTTCTTTGACAACGTTCACGGAACAGGCGAGAGCGCCCTCACCGCGATCATGGTGACGACGAACGTGCTGATGGCTGGAAAATCGGTGGTCGTCGCGGGGTATGGATACTGCGGCAGGGGGCTCTCGCGGAAGCTCCGCGGCATGGGAGCACGCGTCACGGTGACCGAGGTTGACCCGAGAAGGGCTCTCGAGGCCTACATGGACGGGTTCATGGTGATGCCGATGGCGAAAGCCGCACAGACCGGGGAGATCTTTATCACGACGACCGGGAACACGTCGGTTATTGGAAGAGACCACTTCCCGCTCATGAGAGACGGCGCCATTCTCTCCAATGCAGGCCATTTCAACGTGGAGATCGATGTCGAATGGCTGGAATCGCATGCGAGCAGCATCATCCGCCGGGACGGCATCGACAGTTATCTCCTGGACGGCAGGACCGTGCATGTCCTCGCCGAGGGAAGGCTCGTCAACCTTGCCATACCCAAGGGAATGGGCCACCCCGTGGAGGTCATGGACCTGAGTTTCGCCCTCCAGGCCCTCTCCACCCTCTACATCGCACAACACGGAAAGGAACTGGACCCGGGAGTGTACAATGTCCCGATGGAGATCGACGAGGAGGTTGCGCGGACCAAGCTCGATTCGCTCGGGCTCTCTATCGACGAATTGAGCGACCTGCAGAAGAAGTACATGACCAGCTGGGATATCGGGACCTGATCTCAACACCCGGTCATTATCCTTTCCCGGTCGCAGAAGAGATATTCCTGTGCATAGCCTGCATAGGCTCCGAAAAGTTCCCGGCCAAGTCCGGCAATCTCCTCGTACCTTTTCAGCTCCCTGCCGGAGCCGTAGCAGTGCTTCATGATCCTCTCGATCCAGACGTCCACCGGGAAGGATTCGTACCTCTGAAATCCAAAGAGAAGGACGCAATCCGCCACTTTTTTCCCCACTCCCTTCAGCGAAAGGAGAACCCGCCGGGCATCGTTGAAGGAGAGCTCCCTGACAGATTCTTCCCACCCCGGCGAATCCACAACGATCCGGGCGGTATCAGCGAGAAACGAAGCCCGGTAACCGACACTGCAGCTCCGGAGATCCCCGGGCAGGCATTCTGCAAGGGAATCCGGGGTGGGAAAACTGTAGTACGTCTCGCTCCCGGAAGAGACCTGCTCCCCGAATTTTTCCGAAAGAAGGGATATCCTCTTTTTAATCCCCGGGATATTGGCATAGGTGGCGCAGATATAGGACGCCAGGCATTCCCAGGGGGGCTGGCGGATGATCCGCAGTCCCCGGTTCTTCCGGATGGTCTCGTGCATCAGCGTATCACAGTCGATCCCGGCAAGGATAGCGGGCAGGTCTCCATCCAGGTGGAAATATTCCCTGATGAACGGGCGGTCGGCACCTGAGAATGTGAGTCTGTTGCCGTCCTGCCGGATTCGTACCACCGTATCTCCCACCACCCCCGTCCACCAGTCGCAGTCCCGCACCCAGCGGAAAACCTGTCCGCACGAGAGGGTGAGATGGAGGTCAAAGGGCTGATCAGGGGGGAGGGTGATGGTCTTCATGAGAACTGTTCCCGATACTATCTGGTCTTTTTGCTAAAAAGGGCTATTTATTCTGGCACACTGCGTCGGCCCGGGAAGCCTGCCGCACTGTCAGGTGTCAGCCGGTTTTTTTCTTTCATACCCCACGCTAAATCCTTTTAAGCATGGATCGCGGATAGTCTCCCATGGAACTTTCCGAAAACATCAGGGCGTTTCTTGAAGGCGGCGAGGACTGGGAGAGAAAGATCACCTCCATACGCGGGGTATCACTCCTGAAACTGCCCGGGACAAAGACCCGGCCCGCATCGCTTGCGATCGAGATCAATCCCGTAAACGAGAAGGGTATGCCCATGAAGAGGAAGGGCGTGATCGTGACAGGGTCAAAAGAACTCCGTGCATTCCGCGAGATCTTTGGGAATGAAAAGCTCGATCTTCTCATGGATGCGGTCGAGGAGATAACGCCCGGGAAGAAGAAGGAAAGGGAGAATGAAGGGGATATCCTCCATATATGAAGGATGATTCCTGAAGAAAGAAGGCAGCGGACAATGCTTATATTCCAATAGATCGAAGATCGAGATATCAAATGAGAATTGGAGGCTGGTCTTCCCCTGCGAGGGGCATTGGCGGGCCTGTCAGCCGCCGGCTGGCACTGGTCTTTTTTCTTGCTGCAATGGTACTTGCAGGAGGATGCACCGAGGTTCGGCCGGAAGGCTCTGATTCAGCCCCCCCACCGGAAATACTCGTTGATTACACGCGTACGGGAGGCATCGCCGGATTTTCCGATCACCTTGTCGTGTTCGAGAATGGCCAGGCAGTCTATGACACCCATTCGGGTTCAGGCCTGATCATGCTCGACGAACCGACCCGTCTGGAGTTACGCGATCTCCTCGAAGCAGCGGATTTTCCGAATTTGAGCACGGAATATCCTGCAAAAACAACCGGTGCGGACTACTTCACCTATCTCATCATCTATCGGAACAAGGCTGTCATGACGGAGACCACCGGGATCCCGCCCTGTCTTGAACCTCTCATATCCAGCCTTGATTCCATCCTTCAATTCTCCAGCCTGTGATACAATTATCTCAGGTCTATTATCCATTTCACATCGTACCTGGTCCCGCATTCGGGACAGACCAGGATACATCGAAAATGACGGTGCCCTGCTGAAATACGGATCAAAGAAGTATGAAACCCTCTGTCATATCCACATACCTCGCAGATCCTGAACTCCTCGTGGAGCACTACTTTTCGTATCTCATCCGACACGCTCATACTGTGAAAAATAACCGGAGGCTATAAAAAGAATCCGCTGTCCGGTGAAAAGATCACAGGATTCTCATCGAGATACACGCATATGAAAAGAAAACGGCGTAGCCATTTTCATAAAAAAAAATTGGGCCGGTCAGCCGGTTTTAATCCTCGTACAGGCACGACTGCACGTCCTGGCCGAGCCGTCCGATCGCATCTGCCCGACAGCGCTGGCAATGGCGCATCTGGCGGACGTATTTTTCACATTCATCCTGCATTTTCCGTTTCATCTCAGGTGTGGGCGGAGTTATGTCTGCGAACTTGTACTGGGCTATCAGCGGTATCAGGTTGAAGTTGTATATACCCATCTTTCCCACTTTCTCGGCAATCGCGGGGATATGGTCATCATTTATTCCCGGGATGAAGACCGTGTTCACCTTCACGATCATGTGACGATCCACGGCCATCTCGATACCTTTCAACTGGTTTTCAAGGAGGATCTTCGCCGCTTCCACTCCGGTATACCTCTTGCCCTTGTAATCCACAAACTGGTAAATCTTTGCGCCGATCTCGGGATCGATGGCGTTGAGCGTGACCGTGATATTGCTTACCCCATACTCTTTGAGAAGGTCGATCTTCTCAGGGAGGAGCAGGCCGTTGGTGCTGAGGCATTTGATCACGTTCGGATACTCTTCATGGAGGACCCTGAGTGTCTCGAATGTCTGCTCGTTGGCCAGCGGCTCCCCGGGTCCGGCGATGCCGATGACCTTGATGTACGGATATTTATCCAGTGCTTTCCGGACCATGTCCAGCGCTTCTTCCGGATTGAGCACCCTGCTCGTGACGCCCGGCCTGCTCTCGTTGACGCAGTCGAAATCCCGTACGCAATAATTGCACTGGATGTTGCACCTGGGTGCGACCGGGAGATGGCAGCGCCCGAATGCATGGCAGGCTTTCTCGGAGAAACAGGGATGCTCCCTGATCTTTCTCAACTGTTCCGGGTCCCACTGCACTTTTTTTCCGCCGACGTCGGCTACCCTGTATTCCTTTTCTGTCATAAATCAGCCACTATCCACTTGTCTGTTCACCAATTTATCGGTTATGGGATTAAATAAGATCCTATGTGGGCATTTTCTGCCGATATTCTGCCAAATATCGGTCCCTTCAAGATTCGGACGGGCAGATGATACGAAAAGACCGGGAGTGGCCGCTATCTTTTTTTTACAACCCCCCGGATCACCATTCTCCGCGCAGGCCACCTTCGGCACAGGGATTAATACGACCGGCATCGAAAAGATCTGTATGGGAAAGATACCGGGAATTGTACTCCTGTATATCTCGTTGGCGGCTCTCCTTGTTCTTGCGCTCTCCAGTGCAGGATGTACCAGCGGTCAGCCGGAAGGGGCACACGCTGGTGATACCGTTCATGTCACGTATACCCTGAAACTCGAAGACGGGACGGTCTTTGAGTCCAACGTGAACGGCACGCCATTAGTTGTCGAAGTCGGTTCGGGGAAGGTGATTCCCGGGTTTGACGAAGCGATGGTGGGAATGAGCCCGGGCCAGACAAAGACGGTCACCATTCCTCCGGAGAAGGCATACGGCGTGCACAGGAGCGAACTGGTCAGCGAGATCAGTACCCTCCAGGGTGTGGAGAGTTTCTGGAACCTCCGTGAATCGGGGCTGTTGCAGCCATACATGAAGCCAGGGTTTGATTCCACCTTCATCTGGCAGAACCCGGAAGACGGCAGAATCGGCTATGTCACATTCTCAAATATCACGGATACCACGATGACGGTCGACGAAAATCATCCGCTTGCGGGAAAAACCCTGATATATGAGATTACGATGCTTGACATTGTCACTCCGGAAACATCCTCACCATAATATGGGCCTTTGGAATAAAATAACTCTGGATAGGCTGGATTATGAAAATCAGGGGACGCCCTGGGATGATCGGGGGGACCGGTACGGGAGTCCCCCCGATACGATCCGATACATTTTTTATCAGAATGTTATATCTGAATTTGGTGTACCGAGAACCACCCCGTCATACAAAGCCTGGAGTACTGCCTATATTGATGCCACCTTGATTGTATAGTGCTTATTCAGGCAGGCGTCGCCCGTGGAATCGGTGCACCAAAAAATGCATTTTATCTCCATCTATATAAAGTAAATTGTCTAACTTGGATTTTTGAGGGTTATTTGCCTGGCGTCAGTCGAATTCATTCCCGATATGTGATCAGGAGCCGGCCTGTTGCTGGAATCTAATAAAATTGATTTATGGAATTTATTCGGAAAAATAACGATATTTTGTTCTATTTCAAGACGTATCACATGTGGGCCGGAAACGGAATACAACTGGCTGTGTAACCTCCCAGCGGCAAAAGACGCATAATCAGGTGCCAAAAAAGCATCGTCTGCCGGGTGGTGCCGCACCTCTTTTAAGGCCATTTTGGGGGTATTTGCATAGGGCAGCAGTGTGGGTCATCATGTCATCTTCATCGATGCGATGGATCACGATCGATCCGATCACCGCCAGAATCAGGCGACAGATGTGAATTCGGAGCCATAGAGAAAGCGCGGTGTCGCACCTATCGTTATTGGGAGTTCTACACCAACGAAATTTTTTCATCGTCCCCGCCGGTTCAGGATCCCTTGCGCCCACTCAGGCGGAGGGGGTGTCCTTTCCATATCCGCCCAACCCAGGAATCTCCGGCAGGCATCGACGTATCCGGAGGGGCGCATAATAGGATCTCTCCCCACCCGTCTGCACCACCCCTCCGGTCAGGTAGTGGTATACGGGTCCGAATAATTTCGTCCGGGCTTCCCGATACCCGGTCTCTTCTCCCTCGACGAGGATCTTTTCAGGTCTGAATGGATTTTCGGACTGGGTGCCCCACCATAGAGAACGATTACGCCCTTTCCTTTTCAACGGGAATGCGGGGAGTATCATTCCTTGATCATGACAAGCATCATCTTGAATTTTTTTATCGCAGAGACTGCATGGGGAGCATTGGCCGGAAAGATGATGGTGTCGCCTTCCTTCATCGTGTGCGACCGTCCCGATACCGTAATTTCGCATTCTCCTTCGAGAATCGTGACCACCGCATCATACGGGGCGGTATGCTCCGAAAGTCCCTCATTTTCGTCGAATGAAAAGATGGTGATGTTGCCGGCGGGCTTATTGACGATCATCCTGCTGGCGATGGCCCCCACCTGGTAGGTGACCAGGTCTTTTAATGAAAAAACCCCGCCCCTGAAATCCTCACGGTTTTTTTCGCTCATACACTATCAGTGTCTTTTCTCTCTCCATATGAGATAAATGATTCATGGGGCGGCAGAGGCTGAAAAGATTGCAGGGAACGGGACCCGGCAGGGGTGCTTGTCGGGTATTCTTGTCATGAAAGAGATCTGCGAGACTCTGGTCGTTTGATCTGCCACGCGTCCAGTGGTCGTATCAGGCGACCGCTGAAAACTCACCGTGCACCGGACGGGATCCTCCCACTCTCCCGATCCGAAGGAGTACGATCTTTTCGAAGAGGAAGGCTGGCAATAGGGGTGTTTTCAGCCAAAAATCATCATCTTTCTGCTCATATCAGCAGTAAATTATTTTAACCTAAACAATAAAGGATTGATTTAACCGAATTGGATTACTGAGCGGAGCGAGTCCGCAATTTCGGTTCAGGTGGTATCATGACTCAAATCAAGCACAAGGTGTGGTCTCCTGTATTCATCTTCATCCTGCTGGCATTATTCTGTCTGCCGGCGGTGAACGGAGCGCCACTCCCTGGTTTCAATCACATCTTCATCAATGTGGCAAATGACGACGGAGTGAAATACAATCTCGACGGACCCCGCTACTGGGGCCCCGACAACGCCTATTTCATCAATCCCGAGGGGAACCTCTACGAGATCCGTGTTTCGACCGATGTAGACAATATCGGGCAGGTCTCGACCTCCCCGTACCAGTCCGGGGTCTTCTACATAACCAATACCGGGGGCAGAGGGTATTGCGACGATGTTATCCTCCTCCTGGCGGTGAATGGTACAATACCCGATGATTTCTGGGTCCGCATCAAGTCGAGCGGCTACAACTGGACACCGAGCAGCGTGAAGAACGCGCTCCCGACCCAGTACCAGTATGTCACTCACGCGATCGACGAGACATTTACCAGGGACGATCTCATCTACGGTCCGCAGACATGGAAACCCGGACCGGGACGCTACGGTGTCGCAACACTGCCTCTCTTTTCAGGCCTGGACGTCTCCGATACGTCGAATACATTCCAGTTGATGTTTATCGACCTCAACGTGGGGAACATGTACCCCTCCCGTTTCAGCGGGGCGACGCTCCAGAACAATGGTGCGGTGAAGGTCGAGTACAGCTTCCACAACCTGACATCGTTTGCGACCTTTAACGGGTATGGATGGTGTCTCGCGGCCCAGGAAGGGCAGGGGATCTCCTGGACGAACCGGATGGACGGCCCAGGCGCCAGTGCGTTCGCAGTCATCGGCGGGGGCGCTCATAACGGCGGCGGTTCAGGTGATCTCTTCGCCAACTTTACTGCAGTTCCTGAAAGCGGATCAGCCCCCTGCCTGGTCCGGTTTACCGACACCTCCACAGGGGACGGAATTACCGGGTACAGGTGGGACTTTGGTGACGGATCTACATCGACTGAACAGAACCCGTCGCATCTGTACCGGAGTTCGGGGGTATATACAGCAACCCTGAGGGTATACGCCGGGTCAGACTCGGACACCGCATCCAGGAAGATAACGATCAATGGTGACCCGTCCGATCCGGGATCCGATATCAAGGCAGACTTCAGTGCCAGTCCGCAAGTCGGCCCGGCGCCTCTTGAGGTGAAGTTCACGGATCGCTCGACCGGGGCAACAGGCTGGAACTGGAACTTTGGAGACGGCACAATGTCGTCTGTGCAAAACCCGGTCCACGTATACGCCTCCCCCGGAACATACACGGTTACCCTGAAAGCGATCGCAAAGGATGGAAGCGATACGGCGACAGCAAAAATCCTGGTCACCGGCGGGTCATCCAGCCATGGAGATACGATCAGTGCCGGGTTCAGTGCCAGCCCGTCGGTCGGTTCTGCGCCGTTGAGTGTCCAGTTCACCGATCGCTCGAGTGGAGCGACGAGCTGGAAGTGGGACTTCGGAGACGGTAAAACATCGAATGTAGCCAACCCGGTCCACGTATACACAGCTTCAGGGAGTTATACCGTGACACTGACGGTGACCGGTCAGGGCGAAACGGATACGGCGACAGCAAAGATCCTGGTAATGCGGGGATCTGCAGGTAGCGGAGATGCGGTGAAAGCCAAGTTTACCGCCGCCCCCACGCTGGGACGTGCACCTCTGGTGGTCCAGTTCATGGACCGCTCGACCGGTGCGACGAGCTGGAACTGGAACTTCGGCGACGGCAAAACATCATCAGTTCAAAACCCTGTGCACGTGTACACGTCATCCGGCACATACAGGGTGACGCTTACGGTAAGCAGTGAATATGGCAGTGCAAGTACGATGGGGACGATCAAGGTTCTCGGCGGTTCTGCCATCCCCGGAAGTGGCTTGAACGTGCAGTTCACCGCCACTCCGTCAGTTGGACGTGCGCCGCTCGAGGTGCAGTTCACCGACAGCTCGACAGGTGCGACGAGCTGGAGCTGGGACTTTGGCGATGGGACGACTTCAACCGACAGAAACCCCCTCCATCTGTACACCGATGCGGGGACATACCGGGCCACGCTGACTGTCAAGATAGGCGATAATTTCGAATCGGCAACAAAGACGATCCGGATTATATAAGGGAAAAAGGAAACCCATTTTTTTGAACTCCCAGCTGTTGCATCACCGAAAGTTTACCGGAAAAAAACCTCTTCTGCCAGATAATGAAAGTTTCTGATCGAGTTCCGGGCAGGAGGTGGACCGATGATGCCTGACTTCCACTTCGGCCTGCAGGCATTCGAAATAACAAGAACAGCCATGGGCTCAGCCGGATTCGAACCGGCGACCTCCGCCGTGTAAGGGCGACGTCATGACCGACTAGACCATGAGCCCCGGGTGACCAGAAAATTTTGCTTTAAATGATATTAAAATTGTTGATATAATCAGCGCCGGGCCTCCGCTCTTCTCTTCTCAAATGAATTGAGCAGGTATGAATACTCTTTTCCGGCTCTCTTCTACCTGGTGCAGGCGGATTGATGAACCGGATACATTTTGTGGGGGTTATCCGCCCCCGCCCGAAAAGATACCGCGAGGTTTTTCTCCCTCGACCCGGGGTGATCTGCTGTCGACTCAAGATTCACAGTCAAAATTTGAGCGATTGGGTATGAGTTTTATGTGAGGGTGCCCCGTCGGCGGTTGTGAGTGACTGAACTGGTATGTCGATTCAGCCTTCTCACACAAAACAGCGAGCAGGCTCTTTTCCGGATATGACCGGCCCCCCTCTTTGGTCATGAGACGTGCGACGGGGGGCATGCTGTGATTCGGTGGTGAATGGTACCCGGTCAGATCATGGCCGATCCTGGAAAAACCTTATTCCGTATCCATCTCGTCTTCAAGGGCGCGGGCAAAGGCTGTGAGCACCAGGTGCCTCTCTTCTGCAAGCTCGCGCCCCGTCCGTGTATACATGCGACTTTTCAGTTTCAGCAGTTTTTCGTGGATATGGGCGGCGGCATCCAGGATATCTCCGCCCTTCTCACCGGCCTGCATGAATGTCCGGGCAATTCCGATTGCGCCCATCGCATCGAGCTTATCGGCATCAGAGAGGATCTGCGCCTCGAGCGTCTCCGGCGTGGTATCCGTGCTGAAGCGGTGAGCCCTGATTGCATGGATAACCGCCGGGATCAGCCTCTCGTCGTACCGGATCTCGCGCAGGAAATGCTCTGCGATGCGGGCGCCCTCGATCTCGTGCGGGATGCCGCACACCTCCTCGATCGGCCGGGCGATGTCGTGGAGCAGGGCTGCAGGGATCAGAACCGCCATGTCGGCACCTTCACGAGCCCCGATCGATTCGCAAAGACGGGTAACCCGGAGGACGTGGTCATACCCGTGGGACCCAGATGCCTGGAACACACCCTTCACATATGCCTGTATCTCGTCACTCTTCTCTTCAAGCACCGAACCCATGCAAAAGAGGTTAGGGGAAGCTACCGATATAGGTGCGGTTCTCCTGGCGATCCAGGGGCCTTCTGGCTGTTTGGTTTTCTGATAACCGGGATGCACTCTTCGACCCCGGGTGGGCGCATGATCCGTTCTTATCTGTCTCATCGGGTTTCTTTAGCAGATATACGACTGTTCCTTCTTCTATTCCCTCGCCGTTGTGGTTCTCGCCGGCGTACACGAAACCGTTCTTTTCGAGTACCCGGATCGATGCAGCCAGGTACGGGTAGGTCGTCGCCATCACCTGCCTGATTCCCGGAAGGGAGAAGAGTACCGGGATGAGGTGCCGTACCGCCTCGGTGGCATAGCCCTGGTTCTGGTACTCCTCCAGGACCGAGTACCCGATACATGCCGTGTCCGGTGATGCGGCAGACGATGCACTCCCGCCGCATCCGATGAGAACCCGTCCCCCCGCAGACGGATCGTCCCGAATCCAGTACCACGAGAGAAAGGACGGGTCGGCCTTCTCCGAAGTAATCCGGATGAACTCCCCGAGCGTTTCGGCGTCGACGAGCGGCGGTGGCCATGATCCGGGAACGACCGCATCCAGGAGGCGGGCAAAGGTCTCAGTATCATCCCGCTCGCTTACCAGGAGCTGCATGGTCGCCGGGACCAGATCAAGCCGTTTGGTTCTGATGCGAAATTCTGCCATCATGCTCGCTCACAGGGTCTTTCCGGAAGACCAAAACCCGGATAAAATGTCCATTGCGTTCAGTTTCATGTACCTTTCTCCGTCCCGCCGGTTTGTGAAGACTCGGCATTCCCTGCATCTCGTTTGAAGACGGCTTCTATCTCTGCCCTGACACGGTCCGTCCCCTTTATTCTGAGCGGCCACCTGTGTGTCCCGACAAAGACCAGGGCGAGGTCAGGAAACAGGGAGACGGCCTCCTCTTCTGTGAAGTAGTGGGTTGAGATCCCGTCACCTTTCAGGCAGGTGTGCGGTTCAATCTCCTGTCCGGCTCCAGCCCGCATGTCCTCCCGGGAAAATTCGCGAAAGACTACAAGGCCGCCCTGTCTGACGACCCTGGCCGCCTCTGCCGCAATTGTCCGCCGGGCTGGTTCCAGGGCGTGCCCGAGAACGTGGAACAGGAAGACGGCATCAAGAGAGCCAGTCCGGAAAGGGAGACAGCCGGCATCGCCGCACATGTATGTCACAGGTGTGCCCCTGCGTTCCAGGCCGGCAGAGACGGACAGGGCTGACCGGGAAAAGTCCAGGGCTACCACGCTCCATCCCTGTGCCCGCATGGCGGACAGGTTCTTCCCGTCCCCGCACCCTGCCTCCAGTACCAGGGATCCGGCGGGCAGATCCGGGAGGCGTGAGGGAGAACCGCCCCACCGCCTGCCCCGCAGGCGGTATTCGCGTTCCCATGCGTTATCGTGGAGATCTGGCATGCCTGGTATAACTTTTGCTTCTGTTCGTTCTCAATGTAGCGGTGGTGGCGGTCTGTCGTCCTTCGCCTGTGCGCTCTGGAATGCGGGCGAGATCAGCGAATGGTGCAAACTGCTGGCCTCTGACGCTCCCGGTGTTCACCTCCATCCGCCCCTGCCGTTGCGACGAATCCCACAAGTAGATCGAGACAGTATCGGGGGCGGTTCTGAATCTTTCACAATCCCCGGTCAACGCTTGCCCACCTGATATCGCTGCAGGGGTTCAGGGGGCGGCAGCCCCCTGTCTGCATGAATTTCGATGCTTTCCACTATATCAGACTCCTCCCGGTGTTCACCTCCATCCGCCCCTGCCGCTACGGCGAAACCCAAAATTGCGATAGGGACTGTATCGGGGAGTGTGTTGATATTCGTAAATCCCGATCAACCCTGCCCACCTGGTATCGTCTGCGGGGGTGCAGGGGGTGAAACCCCCCTGTCTGTATGAAACTGGGAATAATCCTTATTGGAACCTCTTTTTCCAATATCAGACACTCCAAGGGGCTGCGCTTCGCTTGCCCCTGCCGTAGCGGCGCACCCCCAAATGGCGATAGGGACTGTATCGGGGAGTGTGTTGATATTCGTAAATCCCGGTCAACCCTGCCCACCTGGTATCGTCTGCGGGGGTGCAGGGGGTGAAACCCCCCTGTCTGTATGAAACTGGGAATGATCCTTATTGGAACCTCTTTTTCCAATATCAGACACTCCAAGGGGCTGCGGTTCGCTTGCCCCTGCCGTAGCGGCGCACCCCCAAATGGCGATAGGGACTGTATCGGGGAGTGTGTTGATATTCGTAAATCCCGATCAACCCTGCCCACCTGGTATCGCCTGCGGGGGTTCAGGGGGCGGCAGCCCCCTGTCAGCATATACCTATAAGACGCTCCCAGGGGCTACGCTTCGCTTGCCCCTGCAACCTTACGGGTGCCCGGACTGCGTCCTACTTGCGGCGAACCCCAAGACGCGATAGGAACTGTATCCTTGTAATCCACCGGTCAACCCTGCCCACCTGGTATCGTCTGCGGGGGTGGTGCAAGGCAGGCCCCCTTTTCGGTACACATTTACAGGTAGTTTCAGTACACTCACCCCTATCAACCCTGCCCATAGGAAATCGCCTGTGGTGAGCGGTAGCCCCATGTCCATATTCCGCTTTAAGACACTCCCAGGGGCGGCGCTTCGCTTGCCCCTGCCGTTGCGGCGAACCCCAACAAGGCGATAGGGACTGTATCGGGGCGGTTCTGAATCTTCCACAATCCACCGGTCAACCCTTCCCGACGAATGTCCCCTTTTGGGGTGCAAGGAAGGACGAAGGACGGACATCGGAGATGTGGGGCAGCAAACCCCCTCCTTTCGAATGGCGTTTTGTTTACCCGCCACGAGATAGCCCCCCTCTTTGATTACAGGATCGCTCTTACGTACCAGGTCCGGGGAGACCAAAAAGCCGTCCAGCTGGCTTTCCCCAAAATTTTCGGAAAAAAGAGATCTTACTGGAGTCCGAAGGACTTGATCGTCACATCCGGGTTGACCATGCCACAGTGGTAAACCACGCCCTCTGAGAGCTCGTTTATGATCACCTCTGCCGGCGAGAAGAGGGAGGTGTCGATCTGGTAGAAGTCGAAGTTTGCCTCCTTGAAGATCTCATAGAAGGGTTTTCCATATCCCTTTGACTTGTTGCTTGGAATCTTCTCCAGGTAGTCCTTGATCTCGGGGGCCTTCATCGTGAGCATGATACGCCCGTGGTAGATGGTCGCGTCATTCGTGGTTCCCATCGCCCTGGTTGCGTCCTTCTTCACCGGAGGTAGGGGCGCCGTGCCGAAACCGGCGGTGATCTTCCGCGTGTCGAACCCAAGTTCATTCAGCTTGTAGATCGCCGTCTCCACGCACCTTCCCGCGACCTGGATAGAGCCCACCAGCGATGCGGTCGGTGCGACAACCGCACAGACATTTGCGACGTCCACCTGGCACTCTTCCGCGATCTTCTCCATCACACCGCCGTTTGGCAGATGGTCACTCTCGAGCGCGATGACCGCAGAATCAAAGTCGTCCTCGTAGTCGATGACCTCGTACGTGTGCTTGGGCTTGAGTGACAGCGCCCTCGCAGGTCCGCTACCCATGGCGAAATAGTTCTCGTGCTTCACGGTCCAGCCGGCTTTCTGTGCGCCAAGACAGGAGATCGACGGGAAATCAGTGAAGACATCGATAAACGGAACGGGAAACTCCTTTATCTGCCCCATGCGGAAGTTGACCTCGCCGAGGCCGCCCATGCAGATCTCTGTGAACGCCCTGCCTGCGGCGTATCCACCCCGTGTGCTTACCCCGCAGTCGACGATCCGTGCGCCATTGTCAAGTTCATGATACGCAGCATTAAATTCCTCTGCATATTCTGCTAAATTCTCAAAAATCTCTAATCCAAGTTCGTTTACACTGAGCACGTGGAATACCCCCTTTACCATAGAACAAGTTTTTGGAATAGATAAGATTTTTCAATTGTGTGCCTTATAAATGAAATTTCAGGAGAGGTATTCGATGATTTTTACCGGATCATAGCGGAGGCTTATCACCCTGGTTCTTCCCTTGCCGTCACGGTACTGGAGATTCACGAGTCGCATTCCGTCAAACTTCTTGATCATCTCGTAAAACCGGGTATATCCGATTCCAACGGTCTCTTTCGCTATCTTGAAGACCTCGCCGGCGTTCATCTCCGACTCGTTCATGCTCAGTTCTGCAAGGGTCCTTAAGAGGTCTTTCTCCTCGCTCTTCAGGGTCTTTACGGTGTGGACCAGGTGAAGGTACCTCGACACATCGTAGGCCCTGCAGATATCTTCCCGCTCGATCACCCTGCTCGCCCTCTTCTCGGCATTGAGTGCGGCTCTCTTCAGGAGGTCTATCCCCACGCGCAGGTCACCGCTCTTCATGGTCTGGGCGACGACCAGGTCGAACATCTCCTCCTGGAGGCAACCCGGGTAAAGTCCCTGCATGACCCGTTCTTTGATGATCCCGCCTGCCTCCTCCTCGCTGTAGGGCGGGAAGTATATCTCGGTCGGCCGGAACACGGACGAGACACGGGCATCCACTTCCCGCGAGAGGTCGACGTCGAGGTCGCTTATGATGACGATAACCCCGATCCGTGTCCCCTCGTATGACTCGTGGGAACGCAGGAGGGTGTAGAGGACCTTGTTGATCTCGTTCTCGTACAGGAGGTAGTTCGCATCGTCGAGAGCGACGAGCAGGACCTGGCCCTCTTTCTGGAGGATCCGTGCGATGGCATCGAAGACCTGCTTGAATGACGTGCCCGATGCCGGGGGGAGGTGTCCCGACAGCTTCCGGTATATCTGTGAAAAAATCGCGAATTTCGTGTTGTCAATCTGGCAGTTGACATGGATCGGCACCAGTTTTTTGGTGTTCTCCTCGATCTCCCCGAACAATCTCCTGACACTTGTCGTCTTGCCTGTTCCCGGGAGCCCGCGGCAGATGGTATTGAGCGGGCGCCCACCACGCATTCCCGGCCGTATCTGGAATGCAAGTTCCCTCATCTGGGAATCCCTGAAATTGAACTGTTCGGGAACGTAATCGATCTCAAAGACCTCGGGGTCCCTGAAGAGTGTCTCGTCCCACATCAGGAGGTTCTTCTTCATTCCCTGCACCTGTCCGGCTCTCTTCCCAACTCTTAAGTCTTCTTCATGCAGCTCTTGCAGAGGTCCTTTCCCGTGAAGAGCTGGCTCATCTTCTGTTCCGCAGCAGTGATCATGACCCCGCACGATTCACAGATCCCCCCTCCACTTCCCGCCACGGCAGGGGCTGCGGCCTGCTCCGGGTCTTTCTCCCTGGAAATGGGGATGCCCGGCGTGACCGGCTCTCCCGGCTCCCGTATGGAGACGGCTGTTGTCGGGGTGTCTGCACCTCCGGGGGGGGTCACGGGTGCAGCGACCTCGTGTACGGGCTCTTGCCGGGCAGGTGCAGGATGATCAACATCTCCTGCCGGCAGTCCGGATGCAAGTACCCGTCTCCTGTAGCTCTCCACCCGCTCCTTCGTCGCGGGATCTCCCTGTCCCAGCCGTCCAAGCGTCTCGTCCAGGAATCGTACCAGTTCGAGGGCATCATCGCTTTTTTCCACCTCCCCGCTCACCTCCAGCCGCAGGTTCTCGTAATGCTCCAGGTTGACCGTTATGCCTATCGTGAGGTGCTTCCCGGATCCCATGATCACATATGTTCCTTTTCGCCTCTGATATGGTTTATGCAGTGATCACGGAAGCACCGGTATTCCTGGCAGTTGTTACCAGGCAGTCCCCACCTCCGTGAGCGGAGAGGCAGTCGCGGGCCACAGATTCCAGCTCAGACATATTCCCGTCTGCAATCGCGTATACGACCGGGCCAAAGGAAGAGAGTCCCGCCCCTGCGGCACCTGCCTCGAGCAGGTCAGTCATCAGGCCGGTGATATGGGGTGGCTGGAGGGCGCATTCGATCTTCTTGAACCCAAGCTCCTGGACCCGGTTGATCGCCGCGCCGAATGCATCGATATCCCCTTCGACGAGCCCCGGCACGAGGCGCATCACGATCTCATGGCAGAGCGCCTGCACTTCGCCAAGAGGAACAGGGCAGTATTGCTGGAAGATATCCTTTTCAGCCCCCCCGCTCGCACCGCCCTGGCTTTTTGGGATGACTACAAGGATCTTCCAGTCATCAGGGAAGGGGTACCGGTACGTCACCGGGGCCGGCCTGGTATCCACGCAGGCTGAGGAGGGGAGAAAACTCCTCTTCTCCATCAGGGGGCCGAAGGTATGGCCGCAGTCCATCACAAACCCGCCTCCCGAAAATGCAGCGGTGCCGATCCCTGAAGTCCCGCCCCTGCCCGTGATGGCCGCCAGCGTTTCGGCGTTCACGCCGGTGCCATAGAGTTCACAGACGGCCTTTCCGGCTGCAAGGGCGTAACCTGTTCCGCTTCCAAGCCCGACGTGCTGCGGATACCCTTTTAGCACCCGAATCCGGCCCCTCCCCGGCAGGCCGAGCGTCCGGGCCACCCGTTCGGCTGCATCAGCCACACGTGCCCGGACTCCCTCGTCAGGTGCATCCACGACGGTCTCGTCCGAGTATTCTGCTGACAAAGTGATACCCGGTCTGTTCAGGGTTATGCCCATCCCGCCGTCCACGCGTCCCAGCGATCCGTTCATGTCTATCAGGCTGATATGGAGCCGTGACGGGGCCTGGACCATCACCCGCCTCCTGTCAAGAAAACTATGGGACGGGAATGACTCCTCGATACAGATGAGCGGGTTGTTCTGGTGGAATATCCGGTATGTACGGGAGAGAAGCGGGAGATCCACGCCGAGGCCGAACCTCTCCCGCATGGGGGGATCGGTCGATCTGACCTGCATCCCGAGGATCTCTCTCCGGGACTCCATCCGGTACTTTGCAAGGATTCGTCCGATGGGAATGTCCGCCTTCATGAGGTCTTCACGAAACTCGGGGGAGAGGCGGGAGAGTGGCGTATCTGATACGGCATAGATGAGCACCTCGCCGGTCACGGCGTTTCTCAATTCGACTACCCGGTGATTGATCTCTTCACCGGGCTGTATCTCGAGTGCCGCTGCCGTCTCTTCGTCGGCCGTCCGTACTTCCTGGAGAAGCGTTGAAACAGAGACCGCGTTTCCTGTCACCAGTTCCAGGATGCTTGTTATAGACCCGTCAGTCCCGAGCAGGACACGCTGCACAGGAGAGAGGTCTCCGACCACTCTTTCGAGATCTTCAAACAACCGGGGTCGTTCATCTGCCATCATCTACAAGATGGAAGACTGCCATTCTTATAGTGTCCGATCATGGGCCGGCCTGGCAGATGATGACAGTTACCCTATATGATTCAATAGGCAGATACTACGAATTTTCATTTATAACGAGATGCCTCTACCTTTGACATACCTAAATGAATGCTCTTATATCAGCATTGATTCCATCACTATCACAAATTTTTGTTAAATCGCGGAGTAAGTAAGCAGTCTCCCCATCAGTCCTTCCAAACTGTTCAAATAACCCATATTTTTTATAAAATTCTATTACATGGGATTTTCTTTTTGATGCATCAACTCGTACAACACGGCAACCAACAATTTCGCATACCTGTAGAGCAACCGCAAATGAAAATTTGAGCATATTCTCTCCTATTCCCATTTTTTGATAATCTTTGTGAGTCCCCATTTGAGCTATCAACAATGCGGGATATTTCTGAGGAAGAAACCCTTGTTTTCCTGCCCTTGGTTCTACATATTCGGCATCAATACAACCATTTGCTAAACTCACAAATGAGACAAAAATTTCATTTAAATAAAAGAGATAGGTTGTTGCAATACGATCTTTCTGAAACTCTTTTGCGTCATTTAGTAAGAAAGAATCAATTACTTCATCGCTGCATGAAAAGGACGAAATATCAGATTCATCACATAATTTTTCAAAATATAAATCGGAAAAATGTATTTTCATCAGATTAGGCGCAATTTCTTTGATAATTCAATTGCTTCACGAGTTATTTGGCGCCCTTCTGGTGTCATCCTCTGATTATGGCTATTCATATATTCATGGAACTCACGAGCATCCTCTCCCGTAAGTTTTAACTCTAACTCAATTGGTTTTGCCACACTAACGCACCCTCTGTCACATGTTGCCGCAGGTATATATATGGATTTTTCCACCACGGCTACATGATAATAGGTATATAATATATATAACTAACGCACTGTGAAAGTGATAACGGCATTTATTGGGGGAATCTTAACAATTCGGATATTTTCCGAGACATAATTTTTAACCCCAAATCGGGGTAGGGTGTGGTAGGGTGATCACTAATCTCTCTTTGATAATTCACAAAGGGTCTCCTCCCGGTTGTGCGAGGCAGGGGGCACGATGCTATCATTTCCCACGATCTAATATGAGTTCAGTTTATGCAATCTGAAAGTAACCCGTGGATCCTGATCAGGCTGATCATGGCGCTGGTATGCATCACCTTGTTATGGATGATCTTCTCGGTCCCTGCCAGGGTGCCCGGCTGGGTCCCGAGTCCAGGCGCATACCTGCTCGCTGCCGGGTGCTGGATCGCACTTTTGACATTCGCCGGGTTGGTTATCCGCGACCTTCATATCTGAAGGTATGTAAGAGCCCCTAACGCGATATAGTTCGTTCTCGTACCGATAAATCAGTTGGAAAATAGAGTTTTTTTGAGACGGTATGTTTTATTTATTGTTCGATTGGTCCATATAACATAGTACCTAAGATTTCTTCCCATCCTTTGAGTAAACACCCCTCATAGACAGAACCCAAAGGGGGGCTATAATCATTAAGACATTCTAACAACTCTCTAATTGCAGTTATTATTGCTTCACGGTATGGTTCAGGAGTGTTATGTATGCTCTCCCCCAGTGCCATTATTGCTCCATGTAAATGTCGATCTTCAATCATCCTTTATCTCACCAGCACTTCGTTTAGGTATTCCTCGATCCGGTCGATGGCTTCCCGTGCCTGGTCGTCGTGTGCGCTGATCTCCAGGACCACACCACCCCAATACACGTTTATCCTGTAACTGGTCGTAAACTTTGTGTCAGGCAGGCAAGCCACTTAACACGCACCCTTCCACTGGAAACGGTGGTATCATCGCACCGGCACCCTGGCAGTCAATCCGACGCTTTACCGTGCCCTGTTCCACTGGAAACCGGTAGACGGCAAGACGGGGTTTCATACCTACTGGCGATTGGCAAAAGAAACGATTTACGAAAGATTGCGCAGAATATTTATTCTGCGCGTATCTCTATATCTATGCACTCACTCTATAGAGAAAAGGATTATTGAGGGATGGCCGCCGTGGCTTCATCCAGGTATCGCCCCCCTTTATCGATGTTGATGGTGGCTTCCTCAAGATATTGGATAGCTGCCGTGTTATCTCCTCTCTGGAATGCCAGGGAAGCATCTGATGCTTGCTTACCTGCCGTTCCAAAATAATCAAGAGCTTTAAGATAATTCGTTTTCACTGGCTGCCAATCCGATGAGATATCGTTAATGGCTGATATCTTGTTATACCAAATTTGCGATTCGGTTTCCAATGCGCTACCGCTCCGGATCAGTCCTGCATAATTGAGATTGGTTGCATCCTGACCAAGATCACTCATCTTCAATTGGATGGCCGATAAGGAATCTTTGATAGTCTCCCTCAGCTCCTCGTCCTGGTTTGACGATGTACACCCCGCCATGAGGAGACATGCGACACATAGAATGGCGGCCGCCCCTGCCTTCATGTTCATGATTTGGTGAATTGGTCGGAGATATGATAAGATTTTTTATATTGGAGAAAAGAAGGATTTTTCAAGGCCCTTTAAAAGAAAAACAAGAGGGTTTTCTACCCTATGAGGGTTCAGGGATATGTTAGCCATGACACTGCAACGCCCCATTCTCCCCGTCTTTTTTATCAGGAAGAGATTCCCCAACTCGATATATTGCTGATTCTAACATCGTTTGATACTCTTCGGGATCGATATCTGGCGGATCGGGACGAGGAATTCCTTGTATATCCCACATACCTGAAGATATTATGTCGTGAATCTCTTTGGCGATGTCTCTTTTCCGTTCCCGGCATCCTTTTATCATTTTTTTAACATGATCGCGATTCTCGATCAATTTCACATCATCATTCAGTCCAGAATAGCCCTTTCCGCGAAGGATTATCTCATATCTCCAACGAATGTCCAACTGGATAAGCAGGAGCGATATTAGCGCGTCCTGACGCGCCAAATCCTCAAGATGTGTGTTAAAGAAACGCCTGCACCATTCCGTTTCGTCACAATGTCCCAACTTGATTAAATAGTGGATGTATTCGTGGTTTGATAGTGAATCGACATACTTATCTATAAACCGGCGTTGTTCTTGCTGCGCTTCTGTAATGTCTTCACCACGGGCGTACGCGTCGGCGATCTTCCACCAACCGGTACTTGCTACCCGGGCCCGCTCCTGGGGCGTGAGCGTGTCATACGCTTTGTCAAGTGTCTTTTTTACTTCGCTTGCAGTCGCCATTTATATCACCGTCTTGTCTCCAATTTCTGTTCCTTTCGCGTGTTCAAGCGCTTCGAGCCGGCGCTTGATGTTCTCGATCTCTTCGTCCCTGAGGATAGATCCATAGGCACTCATCGCGGCGACCATCACCCGTTGAAATGCCGCCCTGTCCTTGTCGGTGGGGTAGGGGCGAAACCTCGGACCGCATGCCCGGGTATGCAGGTACTCGATCAGGTCGCTGGCCATCTCCAGCAACTCTTCCCTATCTAAACGACCGATCCGTTTTTCTGGAACCGACCATTTTAGTGCTTCTGTTTCTTCAATGTCGCTAATTGATTCCATGTTTCACCTCGCAGACTGCCGATTATTTTCCATGCAGGTATCGGCCACTTCACGGGTCATGGCGATCGCTCTCCTGCTGCCTTCAGCTTTTCATAATGTCGGTCGCATAAGGGGAGTGGTCGGACCTTATCCAGTGCAACCCATGCGGCTGGTTCGCCGCACCCTTTACAGATGCAGTACTGGCCGGTTTTTGTGAACCTGATATGTCGGGATGTGTCGGTGTCAGGCGGGAGATCGTACTCAGCTATGAGATTTTCCAATCTCTTCAATTTGGGCGTTTGGAACCTTGAGGAACCATGAGAAGCATTTTCACATTCTTTGTCTATTCGTTTCTTATAAGGACTTTCTAAATTTCGTGTTTTATGGTTCTCTATGGTTCCTTTTCCAAATTCGGGACTATTTGATAAAGTTAGATTTTTGCATTTTCTGATCCCACAATATCCCTTTTTTCGGGTGGCTTTATCCCTCTCTCGGTGATACCGATCGCCCATATCGAACCCAAACGCTCTGAGACTTATTGGTGTCTCATGGTTGTCAGTACACCAATTTTGATAGGCGTTATAGAGTTCGCTACTGGAGGTCCATGCCGTTGGATCTTCCACACATTCTTCTGATAGGAAATCGCCCAATCGATCCTGCTCTGCCTGATACTCTTGTGTGGCCACCGTCACTTCTACCGGTTCAGCTAAACCGATATTCCGATATTCCCGAAGCCCTTCAACCATCCATGATACAATTCCAGGCAGTTCCGTTAGGAGTTTGGCAGGGAGGTCCTTATCACGCTCTTCAAGAGGGATAACGACATTGAATGGAATAAGTTTCACGCGGTCCCATACTGACTGAGTGGTATCATCGATCCGTGGTTTGTGGTTAAATGCCCACCATATCTTAAATTCTGGTTTAAATTCAAAATATTCCTGAAATAGAAACCGTGCCGCCACAGTGTCACCTCCTGATAGTTGTTTCACAAGAGCTTCATCCAATCGCTTGCCTTTTTTAGATTCGATAGCAATTACATATCGTGCCCCTTTTAATGCAGCAATGTCGTTACGGACGCCATCATTTTTCTGCTGGCAAAACGTGTTAGATTCTGTCTGCCGGGCATATTCTCCCATTGCCGAAGCAACGGTATTTAATAGAGTGCTTTTCCCATTCGCACCGCTCCCATGACAAAGGAAAATTGCCCTTTCTCCAATAGCGGCCGTTAAGGAATAACCCAAACCCCTCTGAACAAATTTAATCAGGTTGTCGTTTTTGTCAAAAATCGTATCCAGAAATTGAATCCACAGGGGGCATGTCGCATCCGGCAGATACTCGCACCCCATAGCCTTTGTGCATCGGTCTTCCCGCTTATGCTCGCGGAATATGAATGTGTCAAGCTCGAGGGTGCCGTTCGGGAAGTTTATGAGGTTAGGGTCTGCATCCAGATCGGCAGGCAATACCGGGACTTCGCTCTGTGTTAAGGCAGCCATCGCGTTTATTCGTGGGTGCGATTGTGAAGTGCCTGCCCATTTATAGAGGTCACTCAATCCGCCTGCCGCGTGAGCTTCGTCACCAATCCGCATGGCGGTATCTTTTGCCAGCCTCATGATCTTCCCGGTATCGTCAGGAGCCCACCGTGTCCCATCCCAGATAAACCACTTCTTCCAGGGGTGACAGTAGAGGAGATCCCTACCATATCGTTTCACCAACCGCTCTGCGTTCCCGACATCAGACAAAGGAAGATCTTTACAAAACCCGGTTTGGCTGTCCTGCCGGTCCCGTTCTGCCTGTCTCATATCCAACCGGGCGATCTCAGCGTCTGTCCATTCCTGCGTGTCTACATCATCTTCATCGTGTGGTATGAAGTCCGAGCAGGCGGGCGGTGATTCGGTCCCGTTCATGCAGGCACCTCCCACGGCATCGGGTGAAAATCACCGAACAGATACCGAAGGCTCGCAGGTGAGAACAGGTGGCGAAGCTCACGGTACAGGAACGCCTTTTTCCGACGGGACACGACTTTACATATCCGGGCAAGGCGATGCCATTCGCCGGCGTTCCGAACCCCTTTTTCCTTAACAAACCCTGCAATGTGACGAACTTGCCGCCATGATATCCAGGGCTCATACTGATGCGAAGGTTTTATAATTCGAGGTGATAAAGGATAGTTCAAGGACGTATCCGCCCTATTCCCTACGATCCTTCTTTTCACCCCGGAGATCCCCGCTCCGGGGCTATCCATTATGGAACCTCCCGATCGGAGATCAGGACAGCCCGGCCATCCAGCAACATGAGATCCAGGACCGCGCCCTCTATTGGGAATCGCCGCTTAATTGAGCGTACAAGATCCGGCGTGATAAACAAGGGTTCGTCCCGCCGGCTGTTCGCAGAAGGAAAGTTAGATGAGCTTTTGGATAGAGTGATCATATGGTCATGCTCCTAACACCGCGTGATCACTCATCCCCGCTGCTGGCGACCAAACCAAGCGGGGATGGGATCCCAAGTCGTTCTCGCAATATCATTTCAATCATTCTTGAGCGCGGGATGTCATCTCGGAAATGATCCAGCTCTGACAGTACCTGCCGGCTCATGCAAATACCTAAATTTACTCTGTTCGTGGGTATCATATCCTCACAATAAGTGATACATTTCAAATGTTATGAGTGTTGGGTTTCGTTGATCCTGTGGCACATGTATAACGCCCTAAATTGAAAAACGAGCAAAATACTTACACCAACATAATTGTTGTGGTTCGTTGGTTCTAAAAAATAAAATTACCCTCTCTTCATCGCCTCTTTTAATTCCCGGATCTCCCGTTGCATTGCTTCAATCTGTTTCTGCTGGTCTGTTATCTCTGGTTGAGAGCGAACCGTTGATAGTGCCTCTGCCTCGGACGCGGCAGCTGTCTTTGTCAACGCTAACCCGCACATCGTGCAGTAATGGGCACCGGGTAGATTGACCGTGCTGCAATGCGGGCATTGTGTGGGCTTGATAGATGGTCCTGGGGGCCTGCCCCGTTTCTTGATGCCAGCTTTCCCGAGAAGGATAGTATCAATGCTGTCGCCTGTGAGGTGCGTATATGTTGCCATCATCGGTGTCGAGATGTGCCCCCATGATTGAAGTTTGATAACCGATTCGGGGATCTCCTGCTCGACCATAGCCGTGATCCTTGAGTGCCGTAATATGTAAGGATACACCCCCTTTAAACCGGCTGCTTTCGCTGCATGGCTTATAATATCGTCGAACCGTTGCCGTGATAGCGGGTTTCCTCTGTTCGTCACAAATACCACCGCGTCACCTTCAGGGGTCCCGGGGTAGTCGGCCCGCCATGTTGCCAGGTATGGCGCGTACGTTGTCATCCTGATCCTTCGGGCTTCCCCCGTCTTTTTGGCAGTATTGTAAACTACTCCATACTCATCGAAATGGACCTGTGACCAGGTAGCTTCCCGGGCTTCGATGGGCCGGAGCGCACCCTCATACAGAAATGATATGAGTGCCCTGTCACGGCTGTTTTTACAGGACTTGATCATTAGGTTGATCTTGTCCTCGGGTATCATCTGCGAAGCCGTTTTAGTCAGTTTATTGGCTTTAGGGATGCTGATCTCTTCGAGGTCTTTGGTGTCTATCTCTGTATTGTAACCCTTCCTGATAAGCCAGTGGAAGAAGGTTTTTAGATAGAATACACGCAAGCGCCGCGTATTTTGTGACCATTCGTCACGGGTTGCATTGATCGCCTTAAATATGTCTTCTGCGGTACACTCCTTGAAGGATGCCAGCATATCGGCAAATTGTGTTAGACCTTTTGCAGTTACAAGGGCTGTTGACTCTGATATCCCTTTAGTTGCTTTCCGCTCTTCACAAAAACCGTTGATAAGATCAGCATCCTCCCGGGAGACGTTGCCGGCCTCTACCTGTTTGTCCAGGTATGCCTCGGCGTTGATGATCCGGTATGGCATGAAGTATAATTGATCATAAAATAAATAATAGTATCTGCCTTTGGTTGGTTATGCAGATGATGACAGTTACCCCCACTGACCCGGTGATGAAGCACGGGCCTGATGCCGCCAACCCGTCAGCTGAAGAGCAATGAGAGGAAGTCCGTTGCGTTGATGGTACCATAGCCGCCCTTTTGGGCTTCCTTTTCAAAGAACCGTTCGCAAGAATCTTTTCCTTTTCCAAGGACCGCGAACGGTACGGGCTCGCCCGTGTGGGTCTTGATTCGTATCGGCGTCGGGTGGTCGGGCAGGACCGCAATAACCCCTTCGAACGAATCCATGATGGTCCCCACCATCCCGTCCACACGTTCTATGGCCAAAACCTTCTCTTCGATGCTCCCCAGGTGTCCTGCTTCGTCGGGAGCCTCCACGTGGAGGTACAGGAAATCGAAGCGATCCATGGCCGATATGGCAAAACGTGCCTTTGCCTGGTAATCGGTATCCAGGTACCCGGTCGCGCCCGGTACCCTGATCACGTCCATCCCGGCATACCTGGCAATCCCGGATAACAGGTCCACTGCTGAGATGATCCCTCCCCGTTTCCCGTATTTTTCCTCAAATGAGGGGAGAGAAGGAGCTCTGCCTCCGCTCCATGGCCATATATGCGTCGCGGGGGAAAGCCCTGCAGCGATGCGCTCACGGTTTACGGGATGGTTCGCAAAGAGCAGCGCGCTCTTCCCGATGTAACGAAGAAGGACTTCCGAGTCCCTTCCCTTCGGAAGGAACGGCGCGATCTCCTGCCCGACAATGTCATGCGGGGGGGTGGTCTCCGATCCGAGCCCGCCCGTCACGATCATGAGGTTGCGGTAGCTGATCCCCGGGTGGAACGAGACCGAGTTCTGCACAGCGGACTGGAGATCCGAAAGGAGCCGTTTGCCTTCCGTGCTCGGGATATGGCCCGCAGAGAAATCTGCCATGATGCCGTCACGGATGGTGACCAGGTTGCACCGGTAGGCGAAGTCGGTCTCACCAAGGGCAAGGCCCATGCTTGCCGCTTCGAGCGGTCCCCTGCCGGTATAATAGCGGCCCGGATCGTAGCCCAGGATCGAAAGATTGGCGATATCGCTCCCGGGCTCGAAGCCTGCAGGGACCGTGCGCATCATCCCGCACATGCCGTCCCGGGCTATCCTGTCCATGTTCGGCGTACTGGCGTATTCGAGAGGTGTTTCTCCTCCAAGTTCCGGTATGGGCTCATCGGCCATTCCGTCGCCCAGGACAACGATATACTTCCGGTTCGTGCTCATGCGTCCTCTCTAGGGCCGGAACCAAGATCGATGCCCAGCTCGCGGATCAGGGCGCGTGCCGCATCTCTCACCGATTCTCGCGATCCAATGCCCGGTTGCCATCCAAGGCTCCTGAGTCTCTCAACAGAGAGCTGCATCCTGGGGACATCGCCGACCCAGCCCCGGTCCCCGCCGGTGTAGTGGAACTCTACCCCTGAAAGCCCCATCTCCGCGACCACGATCTCTGCCAGCGAGGTCACATCGATCCAGTCGTCGGACCCGATATTGAAACAGTTGAATGTCGAGTCCGAATGAGAAACGGCGAAGAGCACCGCTTCCACGCAGGCGTCAACAGAGAAATACGACTTGACCTGTTTTCCGTCACCGAGTATCTCGAGTTCGTCCGGGTTCTCGAGGAGCTTGTGGATAAAATCCCAGATGACTCCATGGTTGCTTCGTTGACCGATAATATTCGCGAACCTGAATACCCAGGACTTCATGCTGTAGGTGTACGCATATGCGGAGATCATGGCCTCGCATGCCAGTTTTGACCCGCCGTAGATGGAGATCGGCTCCATGGGCGTGTATTCTTCCGGGGTCGGTATGATCTCTGCTTCACCATATACCGTCGAGGTCGAGGTGAAGACGATCTCGGGGACGTCGTTTCGGTGCATGGCCTCGAGAACGCGGACTGTTGCGGTCACATTCTGCTCGTAGACACGTTGCGGGTTTGACGCACTTGCGCGCACATCGGGGTCAGCCGCGATGTGGAATACTCTGTCCGCGCCGGCAAACGAATCCTGCCAGCCATCGCCAAGGAGGTCTTCCTGGATGAACCTGATTGCGCCGGAATCGATATGCGACCTGATATTTCCGGTATCGCCCGTGCTCAGGTTGTCGATCACGGTGACCTCTTCACCGCGTCCCACGAGCGCGTCCACGAGATGGGAGCCGATAAAGCCCGCTCCGCCGGTTACGATAACACCCATACTTTTCAACTCTTTGGAGGTTCTTAATCATTAAAACCTCTCTTTGTCACATATTAATGTGTGATTCCAAAAACCGATCCGCGTGATAGCGTCATGATCTTTGTGAAGGGAATGGCAATGGGCATATGCGACATCATCCCCGGGGTATCGGGCGGGACCATCGCATTGATCACAGGGATATACGAACGTCTTGTCACGGCGGTGGGCAATATACGGATATCTGCTCTCACGCATCTTGCCGCGGGCAGAAAAGAAGAATTCATGCGGGAATTTCAGCGCATGGACCCATGGTTCCTGGTATTTCTCCTCGCAGGAATCGGCCTTGCCGCAGTCATCATGTCCCGGATAATCCTCTTCTTCCTGGAGTTTTATTCGTTCCAGACATTCGCCTTCTTCTTCGGAATCATTGTCGTGTCGTCGGTTCTCATCTATGTTCAGATCGAGCGTGCAGACCAGGTCGTTGCCGGTCTATGGCTGATTCCCGGGCTTTTTGCCGGATTTTTTATCGCAGGCCTTGACCAGTCGACGCTCGGACACTCGCTGCCGATGGTCTTTTTCACAGGCATGCTGGCATTGTGCGCGATGATCCTCCCCGGAATATCGGGTGCATACATCACCCTCCTCATGAACCAGTACGGGTACCTTCTCGGTGCGCTCCGCGCATTTGATCTTCCTGTCATCATCGCATTCGTCGCTGGTGGAGCCGCAGGGCTGCTTGCGTTCAGCAGGGTGCTCACGTATCTTCTTGCTTCGCACCATTCCCGGACCCTCGCGTTCCTGACCGGACTCATGCTCGGTTCAACCCGCCTCCTCTGTGACATGGTGGTCTCCGGTGGTGGAACGGTTATGACCGCATTTCCGTTTGCGGCCGCCGGCGCAGTCCTGGTGGGTGGCATGGACGTTGCATGGAGACGGTTCGGCTCCCGGAGGCATGAGCAGTCCGGTAACCGATGAGAATGATATATTCACCTGGCAGACAACGTAATGATACACAGATGTTTGTTGGAATAGACCACGGCACCACCTCGATGAGGTTCTCGGGCGATGGCATACACTGGAAGATAAGCAGGGAAGATGCGCGCGGATTCAGTTTTCGCGACCTGGATCCCATATTTTCACGTGACAGGATTGACGGCATCGGCATCACGTACTCGATGGGAGACAATTTCTCTGCCATCACACCAATTCACAAGCTCCAGAACCGCGGTCTCGTCTCGAGGAGCGGGGCAGGAAAACACATAGGCGGGGGGACACGGGTATTTGACGAGATCAGCGCCTCCGGAATCCCTGCCGTCGTACTGCCAGGACTCCACCGGATGTCTCCGACAGATCCCAGGTTCAAGGCATATTCCCACCAGGCAAGCCCCGAAAAGATTGGAATCGCGTACCAGGCAGTACAGGACCTGGGAGGCGACGTGGTCGTCTCCGATGTCAGCTCGAACACGGTCACCCTCCTTGTGAAGGACGGCCGCATATTCGGCGGGATCGATGCCTGCATCTTTGCTCCCGGCACCGAACACGGGGCAATCGACGTTTTGGGAATCAGGAAGGTTGACGATGGCGAATGGACAGCCAACGAGGCCTTTCTCCATGCAGGTGTGGCCCACACGCTCCCGGTGGATGAGCAGATCGCGGCCATCGCCATGTTTTCGGCCATGGAATGCGCATCCATGCTTCTCCTTGCTCCGGAGGCCCGGGTTGCGCTGGCAGGGAGCCTCGCGCCCCGGGTGGCAGACGAGGTGCGGATGCTTCTTGGCCGCGATATCCGGGTCTATGATGAATGGTGCGCCAGTGATGGAATTGCGCTGATCGCCCGCGATGTATTCTCCGGAACCCGCACAATTTTGGGCCTGGACGTGGAAATGTAAATTTATATTTATTAATCATGTAAAATTATACCAGGGATTTCTTTGAGAGAGCTACGTATTCATGGCAGGGGCGGCCAGGGATCTGTGACCGCCGCTGAACTTATCGCCGTCGCCGCGTTTGCAGGCGGTGTTTTTTCACAGGCCTTCCCGGCGTTTGGCGTGGAGCGCAGGGGGGCACCGGTGCAGGCGTTCGTCAGGTTTGACAACAAGAAGATCCGGCTTCGAAGCCAGATCTATGAACCCGATTACATCATCGTCCAGGACAGCAGCCTGATCGGTGATGTCAATGTCTTCCATGGCGTCAAGCCGGGGGGAATAGTGATAGTAAATACCGAAAAGGCGATCAATTATCCAATTCCGGAAGGAGTGAACGTCATCTCTATCGATGCGACATCAATCGCCCTGAAGGAACTCGGGCTGCCGATTACGAACACCGCGCTGATGGGTGCATTTGTTGCCGCCACGGGGGAGATCGAGTTTTCAGCGCTTGAAGATGCGTTAAAACAGCGATTCCACGGGGATCTTGCAACGAAAAATGTCGCCGCGGCACGTGCGGCTTACGACTTCGTGAAGGGGGCGGCGTAGATGGCTCTCAACCTTGGATGCACCGCAAAACCCGGAAATGCGAGGGACAACAAGACCGGGTCGTGGAGAGTCTTCAAACCGGAGTTTATCCGCGAAAAATGCACACAATGCGGGATGTGCACGATCGTCTGCCCGGAGGGATGCATCAGTCCTGACGAAGACGAGTTTCCTGTCCCCGACTACGACTACTGCAAGGGGTGCGGATTATGTGCCGAAGAATGCCCTTCAGAGGCTATCGAGATGAAGAAGGAGGAGAAATAGATGATGGAGATAATGGAGGGGTCCCACGCTGTTGCACGTGCGGTGACCATGTGCCGGCCCCAGGTCATTGCAGCCTACCCCATCACCCCCCAGACCCACATCGTGGAGGCCCTGGCCGAGATCGTGGCGAACTGTGAGCTCGATGCTGATTATATCACGGTTGAGAGCGAGTTTTCAGCGTTATCGGCATGTCTTGGTGCAAGTGCCGCAGGATCGAGAGTCTACTCGGCCACGACATCGCAGGGCCTTGCCCTGATGTTCGAGGTCTGCTTCAATGTCGCAGGAATGAGACAGCCGGTGGTCATGTCAATCGTGAACCGGGCGCTGGGCGCACCTCTGAGCATCTGGAACGATCACCAGGACTCGATCTCGCTTCGAGACTCGGGATGGATGCAGTTCTATGCCGAAGACAACCAGGAGGCGACCGACCTGCATTACATCGCATACAAGGTGGCCGAGGATCACCGTGTCCTGCTTCCGTCCTTCGTCTGTTTCGACGGTTTTATCCTCTCACATACCTACGAGCCCGTGGATATGCTGAACCAGGAGCAGGCTGACAGCTACCTTCCTCCCTTCAAGCCATATCACCGCCTCGATGCAGACGATCCGATAAGTTTCGGCCTGTTTGCATCGCCGGACTATTACCAGGAGTTCAGGTACGAGAACGACCAGGCCCTGCGAAGTGCACAGGATGTCGTAGCCTCGTGCGGCCGCGAATTCGGCGAGATGTTCGGACGCGATTACAGCGGGCTTGTCGAGGCTTACCGCCTGGACGACGCAGATACGGCGATCGTGGCCATGGGATCCCTCTGCGGGACGGTCAAGGATGCCATCGACGAGCTTCGGGATGCAGGGAAGAAAGTCGGGCTTCTCAAGATCCGCTCATTCAGGCCCTTCCCGGCAGAGGAGATCAAATCCGCCCTCTCCGGGGTCAGCCGGGTTGCGGTGCTCGACAAGAACATATCCCTCGGATCGAAAGGTGCGGCCTGCCTGGAGATCAGGGATGCGCTCTACGGCAGCCAGATCCCGGTCCTCGGGTATGTCCTCGCGCTGGGAGGACGCGACGTCCGCAAGAAGGACATCGCTGCAATCGTCGATAATGCCGAGAAAGGGAGAGGGGATATATTCTATGGTCTTCGCGAGGAGTTGTTGAAATGACTGACAAACCATGCAATCTGTTTGATGTCGGCCACCGTGCCTGCGGAGGGTGTGCTGCAGCGCTTGCCGCAAAGCTCATCCTTGAAGCCGCCGGGAAAAACACCATAGTCGTATCAGCGACCGGGTGCATGGAGGTCTTCTCCACGCCGTACCCCGAGACAGCGTGGGGGGTCCCCTGGATACACTCGCTCTTCGAGAACAACTCTGCGGTGGCGTCGGGAGTCGTGGCGTCCCTGAAGAAGCAGGGCAGGACAGAGAAGGTCATCGCCCTCGGTGGCGACGGCGCGACGGTCGATATCGGGATGCTCTGCATATCGGGAGCCTTCGAGAGGGGGACCGATTTCACGTACATCTGCTACGACAACGAAGCCTACATGAACACGGGAATACAGAGATCGGGAGCAACACCCTACGATGCGAGCACGACGACGAGCCCTGCCGGCAAGTGCTCCTTCGGCAACCCGCGGCCCAAGAAGGACCTGCCCGCGATCCTTGCCGCCCATGGAGCGCCCTACGTGGCCACTGCCTCGGTCGCATACCCTGCTGATTTCAAGAAGAAGGTTGAGAAAGCCGTCAACATACCTGGCCCCTGCTACATCCAGGTCCATGCGCCGTGCTGCACGGGCTGGGGATTCGAGGGAGAGAAGACGATAGCCATCGGCAAGCTCGCCATAGAGACCGGTCTTTGGGTCAACTACGAGATGGAGAACGGAGAGGTGACACGAGTGAAAAAAGTCAGGAGAAAACCGGTTGAGGACTATCTCACCGAGCAGAAGCGTTTCCGCCACCTCTTCAGGCCGAAAAAGAACGATGGGGAGATTGCAAAGATCCAGCAGATCGCCGATCGGAATGCCGAAAAATATGGCACCGACATTGTGCTGAAAAAATAAGTACCTTTTTTAGATACATATTTCCATATAAGAATGAGCAGGACTTTGGGAAGTATTATATACTTCCCGGGCTGTTGCAGCGATCTGGGGGGAATCGAGGTGTCTGTCGTACCGAAAATACTCTTGATGGACGATGAGGAAGGCATACGTGACGTTGCAGGAAAAATATTCACGTATCTGAACTGTGACGTAGAGATGGCCGCAGACGGCGAGGAGATGGTGGAGCGGTTTTTAAAAGCACACGAATCGGGAAGATCCTTCGATCTCCTGATCCTCGATCTCTCGGTCCCCGGGGGGATGGGCGGGCTCGAGACCATGAAGGTCTTACAGGAGATCAACCCGGATGTGGCAGCGGTCCTGTCTACGGGTTTTTCAGATGATTCAAAAGTCGGGGATCTGCGCCAGCTCGGATTTCGGGGTGTCCTGCCAAAGCCTTATCGCATAGATGATATCCGGGAACTGCTGGGGGAACTGGTCCCCGGATATAGTGGTTGATCTCATCCCTGTCTCCGTCTCCAGGTCAGGATGAAGGGGAGGAGCAGGACGATGGCGAGTATGATCCAGAAATTACCAAAGAAGAGGAGGATCTCTTCTCTTCCCTGGTCATAGAATCTCACCTCGAGTGACTCTGTTTCATTCCACCGGATAGCCGTGCTTCCGTCATCCATGGGCGTGACGATCGCTCCCGGACTGACCATCCCGAGCAGGGGATTTTTCACTGACAGGTCCGGTGGAAGGATCACACGGGCCGTATACGGTTTTGAAAATGAGGAGATGAGATGGTTTTCCGTCAGGGGTGCACTGTAATTGAGGGTGTAGTCTCCCTCTTCGAACGATATTCGTGAATTCCCGCTCCATTCAAACGTGCAGGGATCGCAGTTGCCGGAGAGCGAGACGTCCTGGACCTGGAGCGGGATCCGTTCGCCAAGCATCCCGGTCCTGATAAATTCGAAGGTTTCGGCACTCTCAAGTTCTATTACTGCCTGGTACGACCTGCCATCGGGCGATACCGAATACTCTGCCGAAAGGCCCGTGACAGGGACGACGATCAGGATCGCTGCAAGAGCGAGAGCAGCGAGTCCAGATCGGCATCTATCTCTCTTGGTGGTTCGCATTGACGTATCACCGTCTCGGGGTCCTTGAGGAGGTGGCCCGTCACCACGCATACGATGCGTTCGTCGCGGTCGATCACTCCTGCCTCCACCAGTTTTTTCACACCTGCAACAGACGCGGCAGACGCGGGCTCAACACCGATCCCTTCCTTTCTTGCCAGGTCACACTGCATCGCAAGGATCTCCTCGTCGGTTACTTCCTCCGCTGTTCCACCGGTGCTTCGTATTGCGGTCAGGGCCTTCTCGGCATTGACCGGTGCACCTATCCTGATCGCGGTGGCGATGGTCTCGGGATCTCTCTGCGGGACGACTTCGGGAAGATCCTCCTCTATCGCCCTGACCACCGGGTTCGAACCCGTTGCCTGTATCCCGGTCATCATCGGGATCCGGTCTACCAGCCCAAGCCGCTCGAGTTCCATCATGCCCTTGTGGACCGCCGATATATTCCCTGCGTTTCCGACGGGAAGCACCATGCGGTCAGGGACCTGGCCGAGCTGGTCAACCGCCTCGAAACCGATGGTCTTCTGGCCTTCGAGCCGGAAGGGGTTGACCGAATTGAGAAGGTAAAGCCCGTGGGAGAGGCAGAGCTCATGGACCATCTCCAGTGCCCGGTCGAAGTTGCCCCTGATCGAGATCACCTGTGCCCCGTGCATGAGTGCCTGGGCGACCTTGCCGAGCGCGACCTTTCCGGCCGGGAGCAGCACAACCGCAGGTATCCCTGCCTTTGCCGCGTATGCCGCGAGGCTTGCCGACGTATTCCCCGTACTTGCGCACGCGACACTGCTTTTCTTAAGCTGGATGGCCATACTGACGCCAACGGTCATCCCCCTGTCCTTGAATGAACCGGTAGGGTTCATACCCTCATGCTTTGCATACAGGTACGGAAGCCCCATCTCCGCACCCAGGTGGTGAAGGTGATAGAGTGGCGTCCCGCCCTCCTGGAGCGTGACCGGGCCTATGGTGACCGGGAGCAGCTCACGGTAACGCCAGACTGAAATGGGGCGCTTGTCCCAGATGGCCCGGCTCACCGAGACAGAGTCCATGTCATATTCAACTGCAAGGAGATGCCCGCATCTCCGACAGTTGTATATGATCTCGTCAGGGGGGTATGGCGTCCTGCAGTTCACGCATACAAGACGGTACATGGTAATAGAGTGGTTGGTCATCGGGTAAATATAGAAATGGTGGCAACTCCACCGCTGCAGATTCTTTCATGCACGTGGAAGATGGCAGTTTTCGCAGGTTATTCGCGGGGTCATCCTTCAACAGTGCCCGGTTTTACCGGTTTTTCTCTTCTTCCTGCATCAGGTGACGATACAGGGCGGGCCGGCGATCGCGCGATACAGGCATGCTCGTCCGTGCATCTTCGAGAATGTCCCGATCGATTCTCGTCTCCAGGAGTCCCTCTTCGTCTTCGAGCCTGCAGGCGATATCCCCTGACGGTCTTGCAGCCATCGATCCGCCACAATAGGTGTCGACGGGGGTGGTTCCGGTGGTGTTGATCCCGACAACGAATGCCTGTGCCTCAAGCGCCCTCGCCTGGATGAAGAGCTCCCAGTGCTTCATCCGGGATGCAGGCCATGCAGCAGGGACCAGTACCGCATCGACGTTCGATGCGGCATAATACTGGAAGAGTGAGCCGAACCGGAGATCGTAGCAGATCGCGATCGCCAACCTGGTGCCAGAGAGATCAAAGACCGTTGCAGATTCTCCAGGGGAGTAACACCTGTCCTCGCCGCCGAGAGAGAGGAGGTGGCACTTTGCGTATGAGGCACGTTCCATGCCCTGGCTGTCAAGCACGATGCAGGTATTCCGGGGAAGCGGGTCATGACTCTCCCGAAAGGAACCGAGTATTGCAATCCCGTATTCGATTGCGAGAGCCCGCAACCCGCACACGATCGGGCCGTCCCGTCCCTGGATATGCCGATGCGAGGAGGGATCCCAGCCTGTCGCGAACTGTTCGGCAAAGCATACCATGTCTCCCGCCTGTCTGGAGGCCTCTTTCACCCAGTATTCTGCTTTTTTCAGGGTTTTTTCCGGATCCTCCCAGACCGCTGCCATCTGCACGGCATGTATCAGCATAGCTGGTACTGTACATCCCTGGTCACACATGTAAGTTCCTTCATCTCCTTCAGGCGCCTGCCAGGAGGGGGAACGCGGAGCGAAGCCCTGTTATCACGAACTGGACCGCGATCGCGATGAGAAGCATTCCCATGAGCCGGTTTATGACCCGCGACTCTTTCTGGCCGAACCTGGAGACGATCTGCTCGGATCTTGTCATCATGACATACGTGGTGACGATTGCGATGGTTATGGAAGCAAGTATGACGGCTTTCTGGATGACTGAACCTAAAGCCTCGCTCTCTAGGACAATTGTCGTGGCGATTGCACCGGGGCCGGCGATCATGGGGATTGCCATGGGCATCACCGAGATGTCGTCGGTATCCATGCTCTCGTATCTCTCGGTTGCGGTCATCTTGGTCCGTGACGTCCGGGCATACACCATCTCCATGCCGATACCGAAGAGAAGGATACCTCCGCCGATCCTGAACGCATCGATGGTGATGCCGAAGAGGTCGAGTACAATACTTCCGAGAAGGGCAAAGATGACAAGGATCAGGAAGGCATACCTGCAGGCGTCCTTTGCCACCTGCTGTTTCTCGGCATGTCCCATCCCTGACGTGAGGGTGACAAAGAAGAGTGTCGCTGCCAGGGGATTTATGATGATGAAGATGGACGAGAGCGACAGAAGGATAAAATTCACCACGTCTCCCGCCATATGGCAGTGTTTAGACTGTCAGCTCATAAGAGATTTTCTAAAGGAAAAAAGGACGATTCACCGATGGGACAAAAACCCTTGCCCCTGGTGACGGGAACGTGCATTCTGGTCGATGGGACCTGGTTTCAATGGAGAGATCACGAAACTGTGATCGCGACTTTTCCGGGAAAAAATGGTTATTCGTACAGAACGGACTCGTCTATCCGCCTGTATGCGACCAGTTCGTCGGGAGAGAAGTGTATCGAAATCTCTCGTTCAGCGCTCTCCGGTGAATCGGAGGCGTGGATGACATTTCTCCCGATATCCATTGCCAGGTCACCCCTGATGGTTCCCGGCAGCGCATCTGCGGGATCGGTCGCTCCCACCAGCGCCCGCACGACACGCACCACGGCCTTGCCTTCCCAGACCATGAGGAAGCAGGGCCCGCCGGTGATGTAATGCCGAAGCGACGGGAAGAACGGTTTTTCCAGGTGTTCCCGGTACTGGTCCATGACTCTCTTTTCCGGGAGTTTTTCAAAGCGGGCGGCAACCATCTTGAGGCCCTTGCCCTCCAGGCGGGAGACCACCTCTCCAATCAGGCCGCGGGCAACCCCGTCAGGTTTCACCATGACAAAGGTACGGTCCACCCGTGATCACTCCTTTCCCATTGCCTTCCGGCCGGCTGCAGTCCATGCGACACGGCGCGGTGCTCTCTTCAGCCTGAAATTTTTCTGGCATTTTGTGCAGCAGAAATAGAATATGGTGCCGTCCTTCTTGACGAACATCTTCCCTGTGCCGGGCTCGATCGGTCCTCCGCAGAAACTGCAGTTGCGCATCTCCACCATGACAGTTCACCGCCTCGAAAGTTTCTTTGCCTCGCGCTCGCTCTCAAGGAGCATCAGCACGTCGCCCTCGCGGATCGGGCCCACGGTGTTTCGTGTGATGATTCGCCCTTTGTTTGGACCGTCGAGGATGCGGCACTTCACCTGCATGGCTTCACCATGCATGCCGGTGGAACCGATGACCTCGATCACTTCAGCCGGCGTTCCTTCGTTTGCCATGATTGACTCACGCTCTCAGTTCGTTGACCTGCTTGACGATCTCATCCACCAGATCTTTTGCCTTTCCCGGTTTGACGATTGCTGCAGCAGTAGATCCCACGTCGAGACCGCTCGAGGCGCCGATGTCATTCTGCTTGTTGATGAAGACGTAGGGGATCTTCTTCTCGTCGCAGAGGGGTGCAAGGTGCATCACGATCTCCTGGGGCTCGACGTCGGCTCCGATCAGCACGAGAGTTGCAATGCTCCTCTCAATAGCCTTTGTCGCCTCATTCGATCCTTTCTTGATCTTGCCGGTATCCTTTGCGATTTCAAGCGCTTCAAGCGCTTTGTTCTGAATTTCTTCAGAAACTTCGAATTTCACGTATGTCTGGGCCATAACTCACCTCATTCAGGAGCAGGTAGCATCTCCCTCATCACTCATCAGTCAGTGAAGACGATGTAACCATATCATCTCAACAGGAGCGGAAATAAAGGTTTGTGACGGGTCGTTTTTGTCAGGAAATCGCACCCGAAGTTTATAAATAATATGGCAGGGGCGGATCAGGTTCGCGGACCAGGGAGGCAGTATATCTGTACTCCCTCCTGGTCGTAGATTGTCAGGAGCCCTGCCTCCTGGACTCTGACCGCGTACTGCTCACGCTCGAGCTCGCCGACATACAGGAGCGACGCACCATATTTTTCCATGAGCGGGCGTGTCATCGCCGGGTTCTCATATATCATCCTGATATCGCCTGGCCGGTCCCCTGTCCATTCGCCTGACCGCCACATGTACTCATGAAACGGCATGCCGATGATCGAGGGAATGCCGGTAAATGACGATATGCGGGAATAGTAGGTATAATCCCCGCCTTCAGCCTCGACAATGCCTGCCCTCCCCTCGAGTGATCGCAGGTATGCTACTGCCTGCGCATCCCCCGGATGGGCCTCCTCGAGATAGGCAAGGCCGTCAAGCGTTCCACCGGGGTATGGCGAGTCGAGATCGACAACCAGGGGCGTGACAAGGAGGATGGCGCAAATCCCGATTATTGCTGCCGATCCGGCCCTCTTTGTGAAGGTTTTGCGGGGAATCAACCGGGAGATGAGGTCTCCAAGCATCGAGAACGAGGACGCGCCCATCAGGAGCCATGCGGCGATGTAGAACTTGAATACCGTGTTCATCCGGAAATAGGTCTCACCCATGTTATCGATCAGGTACAGAAACTCGCACGTGATGATCACCATGAGGCCAAGGGTGGCCAGCAGTTCTGCAGGACTCTTCTCCTTCCTGGCAAGCAGGTAGACGAGGGGGATTGCGGCAATCGCCGCGGCAGGGTATCCTGCCAGTGCAACAGGAATCGCGATTGCCAGCAGATAGGGCCGTTTACCGATATCTCCCGAGAGGTAGACAAGGTAGATCAGCAGGAAAAAGCCGTGGACCAGGAGAAATTCCCCAGGAATGGTGGGAGCATGCACGATCCCCACCCCGAGAATGCCGGAGGTGCTCATCTGCAGGTAGAAGGGCAGGTAGATGGCCACCGAGAGGACCGGGACGAGGATGAGAAAACCGTAGCTTCTTTCGAGAAATGCAGCAACAGGATTGATGAATGCCGAAATGCCTGTCAGCTCTTCTCTATCCGGGCGGGCGCGAACGCCACGGGCCTTAACAAAGATGAGAATACCGAACAAAACGGTGATCGGCGCATAGACGATGACGTCCCAGCTGTTGATGAGGGGCATCGATCCAAGACTGATCGCACAGAGGCCGGCGATGAGCCATCTTTTGCGCCGGTCACAATCCAGCCACTGTTTCCATGCAAATACGAGGAGGAAGATCAAGAAGACCTGGTTGAAGATCCCGATGACATGCGCATGCACGTCACCCCACAGGAACGAGAAGAGCGGGAATTCGTTTATGGTATTGGTGATGGTGCGGGTGGAGTCCCACATGACCGCCCCGGGAGCCTTGCCCTGGATAATCTGCCAGATAAACGATGGATTCACCACGAGAAACGTGGCCAGCGGGAGCCACCGGAACCTCTCGGAGAGGAGATGGCCGAGCGCGTACATGTTCAGGGCCGAGTATCCGAGCACGGTCGGCAGGGCCAGGTTGAAGGCGATGTTCGACGGGACACCTGAAACGATGGCCACGGCGCCGAATATCCAGTACCCGAGATAGTAATACACGTCCATGAACCCTCCCAGGTACCAGGGATCGAGTGGGGGGACCACAGGCGTCCTGATGATCGATGCCAGGAAGGCATGGTCCATGAACTTCTCGGCGTACGATATGCTCGGATTGATGAACCGGACCTCTGTCATGAAGAGGAAGAAGAGGAGGAATACCACGATCCACTTCCATTGCGCCTTCAGTTCACCAAGGCTGTACTCCTTCCTGGAAGCGGCCAGGAGGAACAGTATGGCGAAGGGGATGAGAGCGATCTGGATTGGTATCCCTGCCAACCCGCAGTACCATGAAGCAAGGCAGAATAAAAGGAGCGATGCGGAAAAGGAGAGTGGATAAGAGAACTCTCCACAGGTTTTTTTCAGGTACGGCCAGATTGCGAGCTGGAGAAAGAGGAGGATCGCGAGCCACGAGAGCACCGCGATGAGCTGCGCATCATGTGCCAGGATCGTTGCCTCCCACCAGTTCCTTTCTGAACGCGGATTTCATGGTGTCCACCACCCATCCACCGAAGTAGTATATGGAGACGATGCCTCCTGCGAGTGTCACCAGGTTCTTGATAAGGTGATCGATGACCGCGATCAGGGTTGCAACTGCAGGGGAGACTCCCGCGAGGGAGAATGTCAGGGCGAGAGCAAGCTCGTATGTCCCGACACCCCCCGGGGTGAGCGGCACTGCCTTTACAAGGTTTCCGATGACGATTGCAAGGACGATCAGGGCGAACGGGATGCTCTCTCCAAACATCATGACCACGAAGAAACAGACCGCAACGTCGAGCATCCAGATGACGATTGATTCTGTCGTGAGGACAACCATCGAGTGGTGTGTCAGCGAGGCCTGCCGAACCTGCTCGAGCATGGTCAAAATAATCTTCAGGTACCGGTTTTTCGGCGATAACTTCCCCACGAACAGGAGAAACCCAAAAAAAACGGCGCCTGCCACGAGAGGCAGGATGATGACCGTGTAGAACCAGTCCGGCGCATCGATGACGAAGAGAAGGGAGACTGCCCCGAGCAGCGCAATGGTGATGATATCAAAGACCCGCTCCACCACGATCGACGATATCCCCTCGGATATGGTCGCGTCATTCTCGTGTTTTAAGATAAAGACCCTGACGAGATCACCGAGACGTGCAGGGATTATCAGGTTGGCGGTCTGGCTGACAAAGATACATGCAGTGGAGAAACAGAGGCCGACCCGGATATCAAGTCCAGCAAGTATCTTCTTATACCGGAATCCACGCAGCCACCAAGCGGCGATGCAGATGGCTGTTGCGGCCACGAGATATATCCAGTCGGCATGCTCGAGCGCAAGGAGCAGGTCGTCCCATACCCGGACAAGCATGAAGGCTATGATGGCCACGGCAACCAGGGTTGAGAGGACGATTGCGCTAATCTTTCGATACATGCAGCTGCCACCACAGGCGGAGGACCGCGGTCCCCATGGACCACACATCGTTTCTCTTCACGGTCGTCCCGGCCCCCTCCACCCAGTGGACCGGGAATTCGTACACCCTGTACCCGTCTTTCTGCGCCCTGACAAGCAGCTCCGTATCCCAGAACCAGTGTCCCGCCCTCACCGAGGGAAGGATCGCCAAAACCCGCTCCCGCATGAAGCCTTTAAATCCGCACTGGTGGTCACGCAGGCTGCTGCCGAGGACGGCCCTGACAAGCAGGTTGTACCCCCTGCTTGCCAGTTCTCGCCTTCCGCTCCTTTCGATATCACTATCAGGGAGGAGCCGGGACCCGGTGGAGATATCATACCCTTCGCGGATAGCCCCGACCAGGTCTGCAAGGTGTCTCATATCGGTGGCGAGATCCACGTCATAGTAGCAGAGGATTCTCCCGCGAGCCTCGCGAAAACACCGGTTGAGGGCTTTTCCCCTCCCCTGCCGCTCATCGCTGTGGAGGAGCCGGACACGGGGGTCTCTCTCTTCCCACGAACGGATATATTCGCAGCTGCCGTCGGTGCTCCCGTCCTCTGCTACGATCAGCTCAAAGGAATCCGTAATGGCCCCGAGAACCTCCAGGGATTCCGGAATAGCTCTCTCCAGGGCCTTCCTGTCGTTGTAGACCGGAATGACCGCGCTCACCTCGGGATCTCCCGTCATCTGCCCTCCGTCCGTTCGATCAGTGCCGCCACCTCGTTCCCGGCGACGACGGCGCCGTTCATGCTCCGTTCGGGATAATTGGGAGCGCTGAACATCCCTGCAAAATACAGGCCGTGAGAGGCGTATTCCGGTATGAGATCCCGGTAACCGGTGGTATAGACCGGGCCTGCCAGCGGCTCCACCGCGAGCCGCTTCCAGTGCACCTCTGACCCGGATACATCGAACCGGCTGCAGAAGTCCTCAAACATCCTCGTATCGATATGTGGGGGTAACTTCCCCGAAAAATAGGACGCAAGATAGACGATATGTTCCCCGTAGCGATCCTTCGGGACGAAATTTGTATGCGATACGACTGCTCCGTACGGTGCCGGATCCTTCATATTCAACCAGTATATCCCGTCGGATATATCTCTTTCAAGCCCGATTGCCATGCATGCCGCTCCCTGGTACGGGATCCGGGGAGCAGCCGCCAGACCCGGCACGCCGAGCTGGTGCGGGGGGAGTGTTGAGACCCCGGTGTCATACAGCCGCCCGTTCACCCGCCAGCCGTGCATGTCCTTCTCGAGCGTTTCGACCGGGTCGTTCAGGCGGACGACAGAATGCTTACCTATGGATGATTCAAGGGCATTTACAAGCGTCTGGAAGCCCCCCCGAAGATATCCGAGCCGCTCGCCCGACAGTCCCCTGTTGGACCTGATGGCAACTCTGCTGATCAGCCATGCTGCAGATACCCTGTCGCGGTTTTCCCCGAACTTCGACACGAGGAGCGGCTCAAAGAACGACCGGTAGATCTTCTCACCGAGGCTTTCCAAAATAAAATCGCGGGCGGTCACCTGGTCAAGGTCGCCTGCATCCATCCTTTTTGCCTTCATGACGATGAGTGCCAGCCGCATTTTATCAGCAAGGGAAAGTTCCGGGTATTTCAGTATCTCGAGGGGAGAACTGAGTGGATATATGGTATTGTTGGAATAGTACCCGGTCGTCCCGTTCAGCCACTCCAGGCAATCGTCGATGGATAACTCCTTCATGAGCGAGAAGAGGTCAGAATCACCGGAAAAGCAGTGGTGGTAGAACTCTTCCAGCCAGTACCCGTTGATATGGTACGAAGAGAGGCATCCTCCGAGATGGTCTCTCTTTTCATAGAGGTCGACTTCATGCCCCGGCCCCAGCCTGAAAGCAGCGACAAGGCCGGTGAGACCTCCCCCAACGATGCAGATCTTCATACTCAGGTGCCCTGTATAAACTATGCCGAACAGGCTTAAAAAAGACTCTGAAAAGCGAATCCTTTTGGTATCGGCTCCATGCCTGGAGAGGGTTTATAAGAAAGTATTTGAACCCTCGCAAGAAACCATATTAGCTGGTAAATTCATATTATCTTGCCAATACGGACGGTTGGTGTCACTTTCATGAGGATATTTTTCATCGGATTCGGGCAGGCTGGAGGAAAAATTGTGGATATGTTCCTCGAGCAGGACAAACGGCTCGGCAGGACCAGCTTCCGCGGCATAGTTGTAAACACTGCCAGGACTGATCTGATGGGGCTGAAAAATATCGAGTTGAAGGATCGGATCCTGATCGGCCAGACAGTGGTGAAAGGCCACGGGGTTGGAACCGACAACGCTGCCGGCGCCAAGATCACGTTCGACGAGGTTGACAGTATCGTCAGCGCGATCGACAAGAAAGGCACCCACGATGTTGACGCATTCATGATCGTCGCAGGACTTGGCGGAGGAACCGGTTCAGGAGGGTCACCTGTTCTCGCCAGGCAGCTCAAGAAGATCTATCGTGAACCTGTCTACGCACTTGGCATTTTGCCGGCCCCGGAAGAGGGACGGCTGTATTCCTACAATGCAGCCAGGAGCCTTGCAACGCTCATCAAGGAAGCTGACAACACCTTTATTTTTGACAACAGCGCCTGGAAGAACGAGGGAGAGAGTATCAAGAGCGCCTTTTCCCGCCTCAATGACGAAATTGTCCGCCGGTTTGGGGTACTCTTCCGAGCCGGCGAGGTCGGGAAGGCGGGCGTGGGCGAGATGGTGGTGGACTCGAGTGAGATCATAAATACGCTCCGTGGTGGAGGGATCACATCGGTCGGGTACGCGATCACCGAGGTCATCAGCAACCGAAAGAAGAAGTCCGTAGGATCCATCATCGGCGGGATAAAGTTCAAGAAAAAGGAAGCAACCGAAGAGGTGCTCCTTGGAGAGGATCGCACGGCAAAGATCATCTCCCTTGTCCGCCGTGCCATGCTTGGCCGACTGACCATCCCCTGTGATTACACTACCGCAGAGCGTTCACTGGTCCTTGTGGCCGGCCCACCCGATGAGCTCGACAGAAAGGGGATCGAGAAGGCGAAGAGCTGGGTCGAAGAGAATATCGCCGGGGTCGAGGTGCGTGGCGGTGATTACCCGGTAAACAGCGATTATGTCGCCGCTGTCGTCGTGCTCTCCACGGTCAGCAATGCCCCGAGAATCAAGGAACTGATGGCCATTGCCAGGACAACGAAAGATGATGTGGTGAAATCCTCGGAGAGGGAGGCACTTATTATCGATGAAGACATCGAACCATTGTTTGAGTGAGTGAGAATGAGAAGAATAGGAAAGATTATTGGTTTTCTCGTATTGTTCCTCTGCCTTGCACAGGTTGCGTCCGCAGGAATCTCGGTGAGCACCCCGTCCGTCTCCCCGAGCGGCAACCTGGTTTCCGGGCAGACACAGGTATCGGCATCTTTTGCCATCAATTTTGTATCCTCTGGTGGATACACGTTCGATAGCGAAAATGCACTCCAGATGTCCACGGACCTCGATTCGGCAACCTGGTCGTACGTCATCATACAGGATGGTGTTGAAAACCCGGCCGTTCTCGAGGTGGGCCGGAATGTCAACATCAACGGCTGGGTCCTCTCCTATCCGTCAAGCCATGAACTCTCGATGAGAGTCAACATGAACGGCGTTGCGCCGCAGGTGACCGAATCTGCCGAAAAGATCATCGTGAGGGTGGCCGAGCTCTCGAGCGTCGGATCCGTCATCTCCGGGACCGAAGTGCAGCGGACGGCGATGGTATTGAACCCCTCCCAGATCGAAGAGGTCATCAGCAGCCTTACCATCGAACTTGGTGACCTGAAGACCGGTATCGATTCTCTTGGTGCCTCCGGAGTAGATGTATCGGCAGCACAGGCGAAGTACACGAGTGCGCAGAGCGATCTGCAAAACGCCCAGATTTCATCAGACTATGCCCGGGCACAGTCCTATGTCAGTTCTGCCGAGTCCACCATGTCAGAGTTGCGTACACTTGTCGGACAGATGACCGCACAGAAAGCCATCGACGACGCGAATGCTCCGGTTGAGCAGACAGACGAACTTATCAACTATTTCAAGGTCAACAAGAGCATGGGATCCGATCCACGCCTCTCACCGATTATCACCAAGCGTGAGCTTGCGGCGAGCCTGGTCGGGGATGCCCGGGATCTTCTCAGTGAAGGAAAATACAACGACGCCGTCCTGAAAGCCGCCGATGCACAGTCCAAGGCAAATGATGCATTGAACGACGCCGTCGCGTTGAAAGAGGATGTTGATTCGAACCCGCTCGCCGCCATCGGCGGGATATTCTCGGGATCACTGCTCATCATTATTGCAGTCATCGTGGTGGTGGTCCTGGCGGTTATCGGATTCTTCTTCCTCCGCGGGCGGCGGCGATGGGACGAGCTGGGATAATTCTCTCATTCTCTTGAAAGGAATTCATTCTTTTTTCTTCGTTATCTCCCCCGAGCTGGTTTTTCATCAGATTCCCATGGAGACGTCTTCCTGAACAGTCCCGGTCGTCTTCTCAGGAGTTTACGCACCAGTGGCAGAGATGAACGGGAGAGACCCCTGGGGGGCGTCTGAAGTTCCATGAACACGGGAGCGGGGTTGCATCCCCCCACCCTACCCTTCCCCCACGGGCGATATCTGGTGGGCAGGGTTTACCGGAGCTGAGAGGTAATTTAGTACCTGTTAGTGAATCTTCTCGTTTTCGAGAAGAGAACAATCTCATTTTCATGCAGACAGGGGGGGTTTCACCCCTCGCCTCTCGCAGACGATATCAGGTGGGCAGGGTTTACCGGGGCTGTACCTGTTAGTGAATCTTCTCGTTTTCGAGAAGAGAACAATCTTATTTTCATGCAGACAGGGGGCTGCCGCCCCCTGAACCCCCGCAGACGATATCAGGCAGGCAGGGTTGATTGGGATTTACGAAGATCAACACACTCCCCGATACAGTCCCTATCGCCATTTGGGGGTGCGCCGCAACGGCAGAGGCAAGCGAAGCGCTGCCCCGGGGAGTGTCTTAGAGTTGTATGCTGACAGGGAGCTGCCTCGGGGAATGTCCGGTGGGCAGGGTTTTCCGGGGCTGAGAGGTAATTGATTACCTGTTAGTGAATCTTCTCGTTTTCGAGAAGAGAACAATCTCATTTTCATGCAGACAGGGGATTTCACCCCTCGCCTCTCGCAGACGATATCCGATGAACAGGGTGGATCGCGGTACTGTAGGGTTGATCATCTCTGCCCCATTACAGTCCCTATCGCCTTTTTGGGGTACGCCACAGAGAGGACGCAGTCCGACCACCCGAAGGGTGGCAGGGGCAAGCGAAGCGCAGCCCCTTGGAGCGTCATAATAGTAATTTGACTGGTAAAGGCGATGTTCACATCCCCTTAGCTCCTCGTAATCGATATAGTGGGCAGGGTTTACCGGGGCTGAGAGGTAATTGATTACCTGTTAGTGAATCTTCTCGTTTTCGAGAAGAGAACAATCTCATTTTCATGCAGACAGGGGGCTGCCGCCCCCTGAACCCCCGCAGGCGATACCAGGCAGGCAGGGTTGATTGGGATTTACGAAGATCAACACACTCCCCGATACAGTCCCTATCGCCATTTGGGGGTGCGCCGCAACGGCAGAGGCAAGCGAAGCGCTGCCCCGGGGAGTGTCTTAGAGTTGTATGCTGACAGGGAGCTGCCTCGGGGAATGTCCGGTGGGCAGAGGTGACAGGGGTGCGATGCAATTGACTACCTTTTTATGAATCTTCTCGTTTTCGAGAAGAGAACAATCTCATTTTCATACAGACAGGGGGCTGCCGCCCCTCGCCTCTCGCAGACGATATCAGGCAGGCAGGGTTGATCGGGATTTACGAAGATCAACACACTCCCCGATACGTAAGTCCCTATCGCCATTTGGGGGTGCGCCGCAACGGCAGGGGCAAGCGAAGCGCTGCCCCTGGGAGTGTCTTAGATCTGTATGCTGACAGGAGCTGCCTCAGGGAATGTCCGGTGGGCAGGGTTGATCGGGCTGAGAGGTAATTGATTACCTGTTTGTGAATCTTCTCGTTTTCGAGAAGAGAACAATCTCATTTTCATGCAGACAGAGGCCCCTGCCGCCCTTCCTTCGGAAGCCGGACTCCAGGTCCTTCCTGCACCCCCACCTGCGATATCCGATGGGCAGGGTCAAATGTTGGGATGGTAGAAACGGGAGCATCTCAACGGAGCAGCCCCTGGCGGTGCCTGGAATTCTGGACCGGTGTAAAAAACACCAGGAAAAAAAGGGTTATGGCGGTACAACGCCCGCTTCCTCGTACAGGCCAGGTTTCGTGAAGATATCAATATTGATGCTTCCCATCTTTCCGTCACGCAGGAAATAGTACTCGAGCAACCGGTCCTCGTTGTCGTAAATCGAGAACCAGTAACTCAATTTGAAAGTATGCTTCTCATACCCTTCGAGGGACTCGTAGCTGTCCTGGTCGTGCGTGATCACCATGTCCCCGTCTACCGAGTATATCGTCGGTTGGTCCACTATCTGGCCGTAAAACCGCATCTTGTCCCAGCCGTCGCCACGGTAGTACCAGGGGAGCGGCCAGTAGTTCTGGGATGCGATGACAACCGTATCAGAGGCGTCGATCAGTTTCATCACATCCCGCATATCCTCCGAGTTCTGTACCTGGACGATGGGCTCATTGATGTCAGCCGGGACAAACGCCACGTGCCAGGTCATCATGATCAGGAAGACGCAGCCTGCAAGGGCGATGAAGGTCTTTTTTTTGGTCATCAGGTAGACCGAGACCAGTATCATCGGCAGGAGCTGGTGCACGATCAGCCAGGGGACCTTCTCCCCGATATATGCATATGCGGCGAGCGAGACGAACAGCCAGTATATGCAGAAGAGGAAGAAGAGCTCTTTCTTGTCCCACGGAACCCATCGCCCATCAGGGCCAAAATCGCCGATCTCAAAGGTCCTGGCTTCCTCGCGGTCAAAAAATCCCCGGATCTTTTTGATCCAGTCAGGGACCGGGTTATGGCGGTCAAGGAACTGGGCTATCCCGAACACGGCGAGGAAGAATATCGGCACCTCGTACAGGAGGAAGAGGATTACGTAGAAGAACCAGGGACCGCATATCCGGCACATCCCGTGCATCGCAACCCAGTGGTTGTACGCATCTATCCACCCTGTCTGGATGATCTCGAAGTGGGTCCCAAACGATGAATAGAAGAGGACCATGACCCCCAGCGCAACGATGATGCCGGCCACGAGGTCCCGTTTCCAGGTTGGAGGAAAGCGCACGTGCCTTCTCACGAGGAGATAGACCGCAAACGTTGCCAGGATAATGAGAAATATCGGCATATCCTCCTTGAGCGTCATCCCCCCGCCGATCGCCGCTCCTGCAATCAGCGCATATCGCAGTTTCCCCCTGTCAAGGTAGTAGAGGAGAGCGACGAGGATGAGCATCGTAAAGAAGAGCTGGAATATGTCATGCCGCAGGAACCTGGAGAAATATACAAGATTCGGAGAGATTGCAACGAAAAGCCCTGCAATCAGTGTCTGTTTCTCATCAAGGTATCCCAGGCGGTAGATGGCGTAGACAAGCGGGATGATTGCCGCTCCGAAGAGAGCGGGAAGGAGTCGTGCGACGAGGTCAGACTGGCCGAAGATGTAGTACATACCGGCCGTCACGTAGTAGAGAAACGGGCCGTGGTACATGGGGTCGTACGCATAAGTCCCGTTCGTGATCAGCTCGTATGCGAACCAGGCATGGATTGCTTCATCATGATGAAACAGCTTCAGGTCAAGTGCAAAGAACCGTACGAAGAAACCAATAAGAAAAATTATTGCAAATAGTCTCTCGAAAGAGACCAATTCTCGGATTTTATCAGGAAACCCGGCGGTCAAAGCCGCTCCCTCAACTTTCCAGCACTATCTCGATGCCGATGTCCTTCGGTACCTGTGTGCGCATGAGCTGTCGCAGGGCCCGTTCGTCAGCGTCGATGTCGATCAACCGTTTGTGGACCCGCATCTGCCACCTGTCCCAGGTAGCAGTCCCTTCACCGTCGGGGCTCTTTCTGATCGGTACCACCAGCCGTTTCGTGGGCAGTGGGATCGGTCCAGCCAGATTGACACCCGTTCGTTCAGCGATCTCCCGTATTCTGTCACAGACCATCTCGACCTTCTTGAAGTCGGTTCCTGTCAGGCGTATTCTGGCTTTTTGCATGATATTCACCAAAAATGTAAAGTATGGTTATCGCATCTGCTTGGCCTGGATGCCAATGCACATACCGGCGGCGATCGTCGATCCCATATCGCGAATGGCGAACCTTCCCAGCTGGGGCAGTTCCTTCACGTTCTCGATGACCATGGGCTTGGTAGGCTTGACCTGCACGATGGCTGCATCTCCGCTCTTGATGAAGGTGGGATTCTCCTCCTTGGTCTGACCGGTCCTCGGGTCGAGTTTCTTCTGGAGCTCGACAAAGGTGCACGCGGTCTGGGTTGTGTGGCAGTGGAAGACCGGTGTATACCCGACGGTGATCGCGCTCGGGTGCTGGAGCACCACGATCTGGGCGGTGAACTCGTCAGCGACAGTCGGCGGTGCATCGGATGGTCCACAGACGTCTCCACGGCGGATATCTCCCTTTCCGATACCACGTACATTGAAACCGACGTTGTCACCGGGCATTGCCTCAGGAATCTCTTCGTGGTGCATCTCGATGGACTTGACCTCTCCTTCCTTGTTTGCAGGCATGAAAGAGACCTTCATTCCCTTCTTCATCACACCCGTCTCCACGCGGCCGACCGGCACGGTGCCGATACCGCTGATGCTGTACACGTCCTGGATCGGCAGGCGGAGCGGCTTGTCGATCGGTTTCTCCGGCTCTTTTAAGGTGTCAAGCGCCTCGAGCAGTGTCGGGCCCTTGTACCACGGGGTCTCTTCGCTCTTCTTCGAGATGTTTGTCCCTGCAAGTGCACTGGTGGGGATGAAGGGCGTCTCAGCCGGCTTGTATCCGACCATCTGGAGCAGCGTGGAGAGATCCTTCTTCACTTCCTCGAAACGCTTCTCATCGTACTTGATAGCATCCATCTTGTTGATAGCGATGATCAGCTGGTTGATGCCGAGTGTTCTCGACAGGAAAACGTGCTCCCTGGTCTGTTCCATTACACCGTCGGAGGCCGCGACTACAAGGATAGCCGCATCGGCCTGGGAGGCTCCGGTGATCATGTTCTTTACAAAGTCTCGGTGTCCCGGGCAGTCTACAACGGTGAAATAGAACTTGGCCGTGTCAAACCTCTTGTGGGCGATATCAATGGTGATACCTCTCTCCCTCTCTTCCTTCAGGTTGTCCATGACCCAGGCAAATTCAAAGGAACCCTTTCCCTTCGATTCTGCCTCTTTTCTGTATCCCTCAATAATGTGCGCGGGAACGGTACCGGTCTCGAACATAAGCCTTCCGACCATGGTCGACTTGCCGTGGTCGATGTGTCCGATGACCGCCAGATTCATATGGGGCTTTTCAGATGCCATAACATTCCTCCAATAAATACGAGACCGTCATAATGCAGTCTATTTATGCGAGTATTACTTATTGGAGATGGATCTATATTAATCATTTCGATGAGCGCTATTCTGGGCAATTTCCAAAAAAAAGGGATAACCGACACTATCATATCTGATGGATAAGAAACCACGATCCTTGCTATGAAGACCCTTCCTATCCAGCGGGACGAGAGCGGGAACCGCGCAACGGTGGATTGTGCATCAGGTGAAGTATCGGTGTACAGCTATTGCGCATACTGCGTCCATTGCCGGGGCATCCGGAAAGGATCCCGCGTATATCCACCACCCCAGGAGAAAGCCATGGAAAAGATCTCCCGGGGGCTGGCTGCCGATGAAAGCCTGATGAATGCTGCCATGCAGTTCAATGCCCTGGTCCGGGACGCGACAGAGATCGAGTGCGACGATGACGCGAATCGCGGGTTCAAATCGCGGTACTAGGCCACGGTACCGGGATTATCCCGGTATTGCTCCCTGATCTCCCTGGCAAACTCTTCGAACCCTATGTCGTCGAGCTGCTGCGAGAGGAGCCTTCCGCTCCAGGCGCGGCGGTAAACACGATATACCAGCTTTTCAACCACTTCAATGACCTTTTCGGGTGAATCAACAGAGACGAGGTCCTTTCCTGTTTTCGGGTGCCTGCCTCTCTGCCCGCCTACCGTGACAGAATAGCGGACGCCCCCGGATCCGATGATCTGGAAGGGGCATGAGCGGATACACGTGCCGCACTCGACACAGGCATCCTCGTCCATGGTGACCACGCCCCCCTTTATGGTCAGTGCCCCTTCCTTGCAGTATTCCACGCAGGTACCACACCCGGTGCACATACCGGGATTCCTGATGGGCCGGATCTTTCCCACGACCCCAATCTCGTTCATCGTCGGGCTGGTACAGGCATTCGGGCAGCCTGATATTGAGATCCTGATCTTTATCGGCATCTCCTTGCCGAAGAGGCGGCAATCGAGTTCCCGGGCGAGTGGAATCGGTGCAATATTGGCATACATGCACCGGTCCAGCCCAGGGCACGCAGTGATATTGACGACCTCGTCCATCGAGGCGCCAACAGGAGTCCTGTTCTCCGCCAGGAGGCCGGCTGCCTCCTCGAGCCTCCCGGGATCCATGTGTGGCAGTTCGATCGTCTGCCGCACGGTGAGCTGAAGCTCTTTTATACCCAGTGTATCTGCCGTATCGGCTAACCCGCGCAGCTGGTCCGGTGATATGACTCCGGCAGGCAATCTCACACGCACGGTGCAGAGCTCGGAATTCCGCTCGGTGATCACGCCGCCCCTGGTATGAACTCCCCTGTCCAACATCAGGGTACTCTTACGGAATGCCACGCAATATAAGTGCGCTTCTCATACCAGGGTGAGCACAAGGAGTATCACGGCCCTCGTTATCTCGTTCGAGGCCCCGACGACGTCGCCGTTCACCCCCCCAAAGAGTCTCCGTGCAAGATACAGCAGGAGAAGGGGGGTTGCGACCATGGCGATGCCCATGGCGGCAAGCGTTGCAGGGGAGAACGGAAGCAGGACGAGTGGCAGACAGAAAAGGAGAGCGATGAAGGGGAAATACGGCCGGGCATGCGAATGGAGAAAAGAATGCAGCCCCTCGTGGAATGGCTCACCACTGGCGGTAAGAAATGCCATGGAGAACTTTGCGCCCACCTCGGAGGCGATGAGGGCGGCCCAGACATGTGCCTGGCCGATGAGACAGGCAAACGATATGAGCGTGAATGATATCCCGAATGCGAAAGCTCCCGATCCGAGCGAACGGTCGGTCAGGGCAGCGACACGTCTCTCCCGGCTTCCGTGGGCCATGACGCCGTCGCCGAGATCGAGCAGTCCGTCAAGATGGTTGCATCCGCTCAAAAGGAAGAGGGTTGCAACTCCAAGTGCCGCTGCGACTGCGGGCACGTGAATCCAGAAGACGAAGAGTGCTGCGATTCCACCGGTTACATATCCTGCCACGGGATAGATGTAGGACCTGCGGGCGAAACAGGCAAGGTCGGCCGGTCTTCCGAGCGGGAGCACGGTGGTGAACTGCAGCAGCGACTGGAGTGATTTCAGTGGCATTCGCTGTAGAACCTGGAGGTGCACCCCGCGATCAGGCCGGCCACTGCATCGTCAAGGAACGGCCCGAGTCTTCCGAGTATTCCCGGCTTCTTCTGGTCATACCGCGTGAATTCGAATCGGGCATAGGTGCCGCCGATGCATTCTGCGATCGCCATACCAATGATCTCATCAGAGAGCAGGAACACCGGGTCGTCCTCGATCTCGGAGTCTTTTCTCTTCCAGTACAGTTCCTCTTCGAGAAGGATTGCCCCGAGTATCAGTGATGCAACATTTGGATCCTTCAGGTATTTCCTGATAAGGTCCCGGATCATGGGCTCCGCATCATCCCGGGTGATCCCGTGGGGGACATACAGTTCCATGGCCGCCGATACCACGTCGCCCATGGGCACGCCGCATTTCAGGAGTCTCTGCTCGATCTCGAACATGTAGGTACTCTTCACTCTCGCTGGCATAATAGCATTACCAAAACCCGGTTTGCAGGGATAGATTGATGCCCGATGAAATGTTGACCTATCCGGCAGGACTAGCATGCCGTTCATCTCACGTGTTCCGGATATGAAAGTATTAAACCCGCTTTTTTGCGGGATACTGGCCAATACTGTCCTTTCGACGGTACCGGGGGTCTCGGGCGCGGGACCGAGCCCGGAAAAGACGCTTCTCACTCCGGTGCTGGATGCCGAGTTGATCGTGAAGGGTGCGGTTACAAGCATGCCGCAAAAACCCGACACGCCCACGGGCTGCCCTACACCGGCATCCATCACCCGGGCAATGCTCGAGCTTGTTCAGATGTCACCCCTCTTCATCAATGCCGGTCTCGCGCACCGTCCGACAGTGCCCTGCCTGGATATGTACGGGGAACCGGGGGCCGATCCACGGTTCGCTGAAGCAGTCCCGGCCGCTGCCGGACTCTACGAGAAAGGGGCAATGGCAGGAACGATGCTGTCGCAGTTCACGGATCTCCTGGTCCTTGGTGAATGTGTTCCGGGTGGGACCAGCACGGCCATGTGCGTTCTCAGGGCTCTTGGGTACGATGCACGGGTGAGCAGCAGTTACGTGGATAACCCGGTCACGAAGAAGGAGGAGATCTGGCAGGCCGTGAAGAGACGCTTGCAGGATGCCGTGATCTCCGGTCCGCTGGATGTTGTCCGGTATACCGGGGACCCGATGATCCCTGTCTGTGCCGGTATTGCACACACGTACACCCGGCAGCTGGTCCTTGCAGGCGGGACACAGATGCTTGCCGTTGCGGCGCTCTTAAAAGAGCTCGGGCACCGGGTTCCTCCTGTTGCGACCACCTGTTATGTCAGGGACGACCCGTCAGCCAACTTTGTCGAGGTCTCCGATGCAATCGGCGCTCAGGTCTATTTCATCGACCCGGATTTTGGCCGCCTTGGACATTCAGGGCTTGCGAGGTACTGCATCGGCGAGGTCAAGGAAGGGATGGGTGCAGGCGGCGCCATGTTTATGGCGTACCTGATGGGGTATTCCCCGGATCAGATACGTGCAAAGATCTTCGAGACGGTGAATATCTACAGCTAAAAAAGGCCTTATAACTTCACCACACCAATTATAGAGAAATGCTTCCCGTATATGTGGTGAACAACTTCGGCCAGTTCAACCATCTCATCCAGAGGATGTTTCGGGACCTGGATATAGAGGTGCAGATGATCGGTAACACCACCCCTCCTGAAGAGGTCGCATCAGGCTGCCGCGGGCTGGTGCTTGGTGGTGGCCCGAACCTCTCCCGGGCCGGCAACTCCCCAAAATACCTGGATCTCGGGCTTCCTGTTCTTGGAATCTGTCTCGGGCTGCACGTCATTGCAACAGCATCCGGAGGCAAGGTGACTCCCGGCAGGCACGGCGGGTACGGACCTGTCGATGTCGATATCCTCGAGCATGACGACATATTCGCGGGATATCCCTGTCGTATCAGGGTATGGGCCTCTCATGCCGATGAAGTATCAGTTGTCCCGGAGGGCTTTGTCAGGCTTGCCGGTTCGTCGATTTGCGCGAATGAAGCCATTGCGATCCCGGACAGACACATCTACGGCCTCCAATGGCACCCGGAAGTGAGCCACTCCGAGAACGGCCGGCTCGTATATGAGAATTTCAACAGGATCTGCCTCGAATACGGGCGCTAGGGGAACAGGACGTGACGACGCGCAGGCTGGAATCGCTGACACAAGAGATAGAGAGGATCGGCTTTCGCTGCACGGGGTGCGGTGAGTGCTGCCGGAGCTGCAGCGAGGATTCGGACCTTGTCATGGTCTCTCCGGCAGAGATCGGAACGATTGCGACTGCGGGATCCATGAGACCTGAAGAGATCGCCGAACCGTACCCGGAATCCATCAATCTCGGGAACGGGACGACCCTCACGTTTGAATGGGCATTGAAGCGGAACGATGACCGGTGCACCTTCCTGAAAGGGAACCGGTGCACGATATATCCGGATCGCCCATGGATCTGCAGGACATACCCCTTCATGCTGGATGGAGACGAGTTGCGGGTATATCCCTGCCCGGGAACGGGTGTCGGCATGGAGCGGGCAGATGCAGAAGAGATGGCACGGCTTCTCCTTGCACGAAGGGAGGCCTGGGAAGAAGAAGAGAGACGGATCCAATGCGTGCTGCAATCGGTATCAATCCCTGCGGGGGAGCGGGTCCTGATAGACGGAGAAGGAATGAAGGTGCTCTGATGGGGGAGATACGGATCGTGGGGACGGCGCACGTCTCTGCAAAAAGCGTCGAGGAAGTGAGAGAGTCGATCGAGGAATTCTGCCCCGATCTCGTGGCAGTGGAGCTCGACAGGGGACGGTACGCTTCACTGAAACGGCAGATGGCGGATCCGACCGTCACGGAAGTCCTGGAGGCAAAGAACTTCTCCCAGCTCCTGGTGCAGTGGATCCTCGCCTACCTCCAGAGACGGGTGGGCCTCGATGTGGGTGTCGAGCCCGGAGCCGAGATGAAGGCGGCCGTCGAGGAGGCCGAACGGCGGAATATATCTGTCGGCCTGATCGACCGGGATATCCGGATCACCCTGCACCGTTTCTGGCGGAGCCTCTCGATCCTTGAGAAACTGAGGATGGTCTACGCCCTCGTGGTCTCCGTCGCAACGATCGACGAGGAGGAGATAGACGTCGAGGAGTTGAAGAAGCAGGACATGATCACGATGGCGCTCGAGGAGTTCCGCCGGTTCTCGCCGAACGGGGCGCGGGCGTTGATCGATGAGCGTGACGCGTACCTGGCACACCAGTTGCATCAGCTCTCGGGAAGCCACGAACGCATCCTCGCGGTCCTCGGTGCCGGGCATGTGAAAGGAGTGAATACCTACCTTGCAGCCCCTGATACGATTCCACCTGTGGAGACCCTGACCGCAGAGGTGAAGTCGCGGCCATGGGGCCTGATCTTTGGGGCGGCGGTCACCGGTCTCTTCATCTTCCTTCTCATAACGCTTGCGTTTTCAGGAGTAGGCCTTGATGTCCTCATCAATGCACTGGTCTACTGGGTGCTGATCCACGGTCTCCTGACCGCGGTATTCACGCTCGCCGCGAGGGGACACCCCCTGTCGGCACTCACGGGGTTTGCGGTATCGTGGCTGACGGCATTGAACCCGCTCATCGCCGCAGGATGGTTTGCGGCGCTGGTGGAGGCGAAGATCCGAAAGCCGGCTCCATCCGATTTCCGCAGGATCTTCGAGACCGAGAGTTTCGGGGAGATGATGTCCGTTCCCCTCTTCAGGGTTGTCCTGGTCGCAGCTCTCGCAAACGTCGGAAGCACCATCGGCACGATCGCCTACTTCGCCTTCATCTTCCCGGTTCTCGGCATCGATCCCGGAGTCCTGTTCACCGAGGGCCTTGCCAACATGTGGGCTGCCATCCAGGGTCTCTTCTCCTGAAACCTTTTTTTGGAGGAGGACAATACATTCCCCCCATGGATACCGTGAGAATATTCTATACGAGATGGCTGTGTATAGCCCTCTTTTCAGGTCTCCTCCTGTGCGCCGTCCCCGCATGTGCCACCCTCAATACCATCCCTGCAATGGGAACGGTCTTTCTCGGCGAGGAAGGCCTTGACGTCACTGCGACAGGTGTTGGCCCGGGGTCCCAGATAGCCTGGTACGGTCCGGGCGGAAGCGTGACCAGTGTGCCGTCCGCCACAGTGACCGTTGCCGACCCGACGGACTTCTACATCTCCCCGGCAACGTTCTCGGGAAAGACCGGGGCATGGTTCCTGCTCCCGTCCAATTCCCTCGCATTTTATGTCCAGGACCCGACGCTGGAGGTTCGCGTCTATGATTACAGCCTGAATTTCGAGATAACCCTGTCCTCCAACTGGCTCCCGGCAGGCGACGCTGCAGGATTCCGGATCGAGACCAATTTGTACGAGATGGCCGAGAGGCCCGGTGTTTCGGGCGCCCCGGTGACCATCAGGCTGAAGGGTCCTGACGGTGTCGAGTATTCGTCGCTCGGGAGTTACCCGCTCCGGGATATCGCCGTGAGCAGGTCCCCGCAGGAGACGGGGGCCGTCTGGTACACCGGGAGCTCTCTGTATCCCCGCGGCACCTACACAGTTCTTGCCGAGTGCGATGCAAATGACATGAAGGACAATTATCCCGTAACCGGAAAGACGATCAGCACCGGGGTGACGTTCGTCATGCAGACGACAAATCCGCTGATCGCCACACCGACAACCGACCGGCCGATGACAACGGCGACCATGACTGCGGAGACCTCACTGCCGACGACCGTGGTTACCACTGTTGCCACTACCGTTCCCGCCACGACAGAGACGACTCCGGCGGAGACGGCTGTGCCGGCGACCTCTCCGCCGCCGACCACCACACCCGGTTTTGGGTGTATATCCATCCTTTCAGGGCTCTGCGTGGCAGCTGCTCTCGCCTTCTCCCGGAGATGACGGAGGGGGCAAACCCCCTCTCAAAAAAAACCATATGCCGGAACTGATCGGGCTGAATTTCTGCATTCACCGTACTGGCAGATCTGGCATGCCGGCTGATCCCCACTCCTGCCGGGTGCAATAATCCGGCGGTTGGCACGCTTCGGAATTGATCAATTGGGTGTACTGATATGCCAAAATTTTTTTCCCTCCCCGCATCAATGGAAGATTCATGAATCTTGGAACCACGATACTGAAATGCCGCCACAGCGTGCGGAAATACAAGCCCGATCCCATCGAAGAGATTATCCTGAAAGATATCCTGGAGTGTGCACGCCTGGCACCGACCGCCATGAATGAACAACCCTGGCTCTTCGGGGTTATTACCGGCAGGGAGACCCTGGAAAGGGTCGCGGGTCTCACCGATCACGGAACATTCATTGCAGACGCTGCAGCCTGTTTTGCGGTATTCGGAAAGAAGAATGCGAAGTATTACCTCGAGGACTGCTGTGCGGCAACGGAAAACATCATCATCGCCCTCCAGGCCTATGGGATCGGATCCTGCTGGGTCGCCGGGGAGAAGAAGGACTATGCGGAGTCAGTGCGTACGGCACTCGACGTACCGGAAGAATACACGCTGGTATCGCTGGTCCCTGCCGGCTACCCCCTGGACATCCCGATCCAGAAGAAAAAGCCTCTCAAGGATATCCACTTCTGTGAAAAATATACGAAAGAATAGCTTTTTTCCTCCTCATCTTTTTATGCAGTCTGCGGCTGCATCTTCACCGACTTTGCAAAGAAGAACCCGACCACACCGAAGGTGATCAATGGGGAGAGCCAGGACGGGATGTGGTGTCCGAACGCATCGAGAACCATGATCGATCCAAGGCAGAGAATGGAGTACATTGCGCCGTTTTTCAGGAATACAAAGCGCTTGATCCGGTCGATGTTCCCGATGGTGATCTGGCGCACCACGATCGCCCCAAGGCCGTTCCCGATTATTATCAATGGGACCGAGAGGGTGAACGCGAATGCACCGAGCACGCCGTCGATCGAGAACGTGGCATCTATCACCTCCAGGTAGAAGAGTTTCGAGAGGTCGGTAAGACCGCTCCCTTTCATCTTTCTCTCCTGTTCTTCGGCATTCTGCCGGAACCCGTGCACGATGAAGAATGCCGTTGACCCGACCACTGCCCCAAAGGCCATCAGGGGGTCTATCTGCAGTGCAAACCAGACCAGGAGGGTCAGGAGTATGGAGACGGTGGCAAAAAACCAGACCCCTTTTGACGCGATGAAGCGCTCGCCCCGCAGGCCGTAGTGCTTATCCTCGAGAAATATCCAGTGGAGGAACAGGAAGAGCAGGAACGTCCCGCCACCCATCAGGAGCATGGGCGAAGACTGGTTGATGGCCTCTATAACGGCCGGATCACTTGAAAAGGTTGCGGTAAGCGCCCCGATTGGCCCGAGTGCAGGCGTTGCCAGCCACACGATGAGCCAGGGGAGCAACCCGCGGATCACGAAGACCGCGAACAGGATACCCCATACCAGGAACCAGCGGCGGGCCCATTCCGCCATCGTGGAGAGGACTTCGGCATTGATGATGGCATTGTCGATACTGCAGATGGTCTCAAAAAGGCATAATCCGGCAATGGTCAGCAGTATCGCCAGGTAATCCATTTAACAGGAATCTTGTCGGCTGAGGACGTAAAAGTATTTTTTTTATCCGGAAAACCGGATTGGCTGCCCTAAAAAGGCTTGACTTCCCGGCAAGGCTTATTAGATCGCTTCTCACATCATTGCACATGAAAAAACCGGTTCTTCAGGTCGCGCTCGACCTGCTGGATTTAAAAAGGGCGATCCAGATCGCCCGGGAATCGGTGCTCGGAGGGGCCGACTGGATCGAGGCAGGGACACCCCTCATCAAGAGCGAGGGCATGGAAGCGGTGCGGAGCCTCAGGAAGGAATTTCCCGGCCACCAGATCATCGCGGACATGAAGGTGGCCGATACCGGTGCACTCGAGGTCGAGATGGCAGCCAAGGCGGGAGCTTCCGTGGTCTGCATTCTCGCGGATTCGGATGACGCGGTAATCGCCGAGGCGGTCCGGACTGCATCGGTCTTTGGTGTCCGTCTGATGGCCGACCTGATAAATGTCGGGGACCCGGTCACCAGGACAAAGGAACTCGAGGTCATGGGCGTGCATATCGTGAATGCACATGTGGGAATTGACCAGCAGATGATCGGGAAGAGCTCGCTTGGGATCCTCTCCTCCATCCGTGAATCGGTTACCATCCCGATAGCGGTCGCAGGGGGGCTCGATGCGAAAACGGCTCCGGTCGCGGTATCGAACGGGGCCGATATCGTCATCGTCGGGGGGTCGATCACCAGGTCTGCGGACGTGGAGGCCTCTACAAGGGAGATCCGCCATGCGATCGATGATCCCGGGACTGCCGCACCCGAAAGAGAGTCCCCCGAGACCATGATACGGGAGCTCCTCTCCCAGGTATCATCCCCGAATATCTCGGACGCGATGCACCGGAAGGGGGCGATGTCCGGCATCGTATCCCTCTGCGGCGATGTGAAGATGGTCGGAAAGGCAGTCACTGTCCAGGGATTTGGCGGTGACTGGTCAAAGCCCGTCGAGGCGATCGATGTGGCGGGGAGAGGAGATGTGCTCGTCATCAACAACCAGGGGGTGACGACGGTGGCGTGCTGGGGCGAGCTCGCCACGTTGAGTGCCAGGACTGCCGGACTTGCTGGTGTGGTCATCGACGGTGCTGCCCGGGACGTGGACGACATCAGGAAGATGCATTACCCTGTCTTTGCAAGGGCGTGTGTGCCCAATGCCGGGGAGCCGAAAGGGTACGGCGAGATAGGGTGCGAGATAGAGGCAGGCGGCCAGACGGTCCGCCCAGGCGACTGGATCGTCGGGGACGAGAGCGGGGTCGTCGTGATCCCCGGCGAGCGGGCATACGAGATTGCCCGAAGGGCGCTCGAGGTCAGGAAGACCGAGGAGCGGGTCAGGGAGGAGATAAAACGGGGCAGTACGCTTTCCACGGTCTCCGAGCTGATAAAATGGGAGAAGAGATAGAGGAATATTTACTGGAACGCCGAGGATTCCATGATCCCTGCGCCGCGTTCAAGTAACGCCTGTATAGCGGACTGCACATCGTCCACGCGAAGTATGAGGACGGCCCCCTCTTTTCCGCTGTAGGCATAGGAATACTCGATATTGATCTGTGCGTCCCCGAGAATCCTGGCAATCTCGTAGAGGCCGCCGGGCTCATCACGCATCTTCACGGCGATGACGTCCGTGAACGCGACATTGAATCCCAGGCTCCCGAGTGTCTCGAAGGCCCTGTCCGGCCTGTCCACGAGCGCCCGGACCACGCCGAATCCGTCCGCCTCCGCGATGCTGAAGGCCAGGATATTTATCTTCTCATCCTGGAGTGCCCTGGCAATGGCCGCCAGCCTGCCGGGACGGTTTTCGGAAAATACCGATACCTGTCTGATTACATATGTATCCATTACAATCTCCTCCTGTCGATCACCCGTTTTGCCTTGCCCTCGAAGCGCGGGAGGGAGCCTGGTTCAACCAGTTCCACGCTGACCGCGACATTGAGGGTATTTCTGAGCCGGTGTTCAACCTTCCGCCTGATGCTCATCAGATCGGTGATCTTGTCGGAGAAGGCCTCACCCGAGACCTCCACCTGGACAAGCATCTCGTCGAGCGCACCTTTCCGGTCCACGATGATCATGAAATGCCTGCCGACTTCCGGCACGCCCATGAGGGCATATTCTATCTGTGAAGGGAATACGTTGATCCCCCTGATGATCAGCATATCGTCGACCCGTCCCGAGATCCGCTGGATCCGGGGATGAGTCCTTCCGCAGGCACAGACACCCTCTTCCATGGAGGATATATCCCCTATCCTGTACCGAATCATCGGCAGCGCCTCTTTCTGGAGCATGGTGATGACCATCTCCCCTTTTTCGCCAGGGGGAAGCGGCTCGCCCGTCTCGGGGTCCAGGATCTCCACGTACGCGAGATCGCCCCAGACATGGAACCCGTTCTGCTCGGTGCACTCACAAAACATCGGCCCGGAGAGTTCGCTGGTCCCGTATATGTCATAGGCATTTATACCAAGCCAGTCCTCGATCCGTTTCCGCATATTCTCCGACCAGGGCTCTGCACCGAGAATCCCGACCCGGAGAGACGTGTCGTCCCTGATGCTTACCCCCATCTTCTCGGCGACTTCACCGATATGGAGCAGGTAGGACGGGGTGCAGGCGATCGCGGTGGAGTTCAAGTCCTGCATCAGTTCGATCTGCCGCTCGGTGTTTCCGACGCTCGTCGGGAGCACGGTAGCTCCGATCTTTTCCGCTCCATAGTGCAGGCCCAGACCTCCGGTGAAGAGCCCGTACCCGTAACTGACCTGGATGACGTCTCCCCGTCCAAGGCCGCAGGAGACGAGCGCCCGTGCGAGGGAACTGGTCCAGTTGTTGAGATCATTCTGCGTGTAGCCGACCACGGTCGGTTTTCCGGTTGTCCCTGACGATACGTGGTACCGCACCAGGTCGTCACGGTGCGCAGTGAATATGCGGTCAGGATAGTTGTCGCGCAGATCGCTCTTGTACATGAACGGGAGTTTCGTGATATCCTCGAGCGAGTTGATCTCGTCGGGGTGGACGCCCTGCTCCTTCATCCGTTCGTGATAGAAGGGGGAGAAGCTGTATAACCGGTAGACAAGGGTCTTGAGGAGTTTGTACTGGAGTTTTTTGAGATCGGGTACCGGCATCTCCTCGATACGGGGGTCCCATATCCGTGTCACAGGCCATTCCTCCTGTCGATCACCCGTTTTGCCTTCCCCTCGAAACGGGGGAGCGTTCCGGGCTCCACCAGCCTGACGGTCGTCCGCAGCTCGAGCGTATCCCTCAGTTCCTTCACGACCTTCTTCTGGATCCTGGAAAGATCCGCGAGTTCACCGCTGAAATATTCCCTGTTGATCTCGACGTCGATTGTCATTTCATCAAGATGATTGATTCGGTCCACATATACCATAAACTGACTGCCTACCTCCGCGATCTGGAGCAGGACGTGTTCTATCTGGGAAGGGAAGACATTGATGCCCCTGATGACCAGCATATCGTCGCTTCTCCCGGTGATCCGTGCGATCTTCTTCGCCCTCCCGCAGATACAGCCGTCCTCCATGAGCATGGTGATATCTCCTGTCCGGTACCGGAGAAGGGGCATCGCCTCTTTGGCAAGCGGGGTGACCACCAGCTCGCCGCGTTCGCCATCGCCGCACACCTCGCCCGTGACCGGGTCGATGATCTCGACCAGGTAACAGTCGTGCCAGATATGGAGCCCTTCGCGTTCCTGGCATTCGAAGGCGACACCGGGACCGAAGAGCTCGGAGAGCCCGTACGAGTCATAGGCGGTGACCCCGAGCCTCTTCTCAAGCTCCGTCCTCATCGAGTCGGACCAGGGTTCCGCCCCGAAGAGGCCGATCCTGAGCGACTCGAGCGGGGAGTCCATCTCCTCCGCAACCTCTGCCAGGTGCATCGCATAGCTCGGGGTGCAGTGTATCACGGTGACCCCGAAATCGTTTATCATCTCTATCTGCCGCCTGGTGTTTCCCGTTGCGCTCGGGATGACGGTTGCGCCTATCGCTTCAGCCCCGTAATGGAACCCGAGCCCTCCGGTGAACATCCCATAGTTGACCATGTTCTGGAAGACGTCATCCTCTGTGACGCCCACCATGGTCATGTTCCTGGCGATGAGATCCGCCCACGTCGCAAGATCGTTTCTGGTGTATCCGACCACGGTGGGTTTTCCTGTCGTCCCGGAGGTGGTATGGATACGCACAACTTCCCGGAGCGGGACGGCGAAGAAACCGAACGGGTACCCGTCACGAAGGTCCTGCTTGCGGGTGAAGGGCAGCCTGGAGACGTCATCAAGGGTCCGTATATCCCGCGGTTTGATCCCGGCCGATTTCAACTGCTTTTGATAGAATTCAACATTCTGTACCGATTCCAGGGTTTTTTTCAGTCTTTTCAGCTGAAGATCCGACAGTTCTGCCGGAGTGAGCGTCTCGATCTTCTCATTCCAGAACATAGCAATTTCCTTAATTGTTCTTCCATATCATGGGTGGATTGTCTCTTCCATTCCCGTCAGGGCGCGTGTAAAGGAGTACGTCACGACGGTCCTGCCTCCCCTGGAGGGGTCTTTTGGAAGCATTTGCCAGGATTATATCGGTCCTTGGCACACAAAAATCTATGTCAGGTTATAGCATGACAGGGGTGGTGTGGCCGGAGAAGCGATGCATTGATGTACGATAATCATGGTACCTTATCATTTGCCCGCACGAAGATATCGAGGATAGGGATACTTTGAACGTACCATGGCTGATTGTTCCCGGATTCGGTGCTCATATCAAGGCTACACCAAAACGGCTGGTCGTGCAGAGAGACGGTCGGATCGAGGAATATCCCATCTCCTCGGTCAGGCATCTCCTGGTGATGGGCGGCCATTCGGTTCACAGCTCGGCGGTGATCAATCTCGTCAATGCAGGAGCGAGCATCTCCTTCTTTGAAGCTGATGGCGAGCCGACAGGGTTTATCCGCCCTTTCGGGGACACCACAAACGAGACCGTCCGCGATGCCCAACGGGCTGCATTTCCTCATTCATACGCGCTGGTTATTGCACAGGCGTCAATTAAGTCCCGGATCTTCTCTGTCGAGCGACTCCAGGAAAAGACCGGTGATACGATCCTCTACGAGGGCGAACTTGAGATCCTCTCAACGGCCCTGTCTGAACTGGAATACCTTGTCCGCATCGACGAGATAAGGCGGATACACCGGCTTGTCTCCGATATGTATTACGAGATCCTCTCGAGGGTCCTGCCTGCAGAGCTCGGGTTCCGGAGAAGAACGAAGAGGCCCCATACAGACGTCGTCAATGCCATGTTCTCGATCGGCTACGGAATGCTCTTTGGGAATGCGTGCGTCGCCGCCATTGGCGCACACCTGGATCCCGGTATCGGGTTTCTCCACAGGGGAAAAGGGGCGCTCGTCCAGGATGTCATTGATCCGTTCTGCCCCGCGATGGTGGATTCAAAGATCATTTCCCTCGCATCTGCCGGGATCAGCCGCGAGGATTTCGACTGCACAGGGTCGAGGTGCATCCTGTCAGACGAGCTTGTGCGGTGCCTCACGCGCGAACTGCAGGGGAGCATCGACCAGGCCAGGCTCGATGCCCAGATGGTTATTCTTCACGATTCTCTCCTGGATCGTGACGAGTTCCATATCCTCCTGCAGCAGGATGCCGTCCGTCCCGGACGGGAGTAACCTTTACCGTTTTACCGAGAAATCCTCAAACAAAAGTGGTTCATGGTCCCGGGTCTGCAAATCCCGTATGACTGCCCGCGGACAGCCGTATATCATGGATACGAACTTGTCAAGGAGCATCCGGTCACCGCTTGCGTACACTCGAACCGTCCCGTCGGGAAGGTTCATCACCTCGCCCCTCACGCTCAGCTTCACCGCTATTCTCCGGATGCAGTTCCGAAACCCAACCTTCTGTACTCTGCCCGATATCCGGATCTCTATCGTCTTCACCAAAAGCACCGAAATATTTCCAACACCTCTGGACGGGTGCCTCCTCAAGTGAAGATGGTCCGGTTCCTTTAATTATTTTTCTGACTGGATCCGGAGATGTATCTCCACCAATATGGCATTTCTCTCCCCGTATTTTCTCATCCGGAGATGTATGCCATGATCTCCTGGTAGAGATTCCTGGCAGTATCAGGGTCCCTGGATTCCACCATGACCCTGACAAGCGGCTCGGTCCCTGACGGGCGGACGAGAACCCACGAATCCGGCCTGTTTATCCTGATTCCATCGGTCAGGTCGCAGGATTCGGATGCGTACCGCTTCACCAGGGTTGAGATGATCCGTGACGGGTCTTGAATACGGATCTTGTCCTTGATCATGTGGAAGGCGGGAAGATCCCGGACAAGCCCGGACAGTGTCCGGGGTTGACCTGACAGCAGGGAGACCATCATTGCCGCGGTCATCCCCCCGTCCCTGCAGAACTGGAATTTCGGGTAGATGACTCCGCCGTTCCCCTCTCCCCCAAGTGCGACGGGTGTGCCGTTTTCGACAAGGCCGATCATGGTCCTGGCAACATATATGCTCCCTACCGGTGTGTACACCGTGTCACATCCATGCCGGCGTGCGATCTCCTCGATAAGCCGCGACGAGCTGACGGGGGTTACCACGACCCCGCGCTCCCTGCTGCAGATGGAGTCTGCAATCAGTGCAAGTTCGACATTTTCCTCGATGTATTGCCCGGTTTCATCGACGAAGACCGCACGGTCGGCATCCCCGTCATGCGCGATACCGAATGCGGCCCCGGTTGACCGCACCATCTCTGCAAGCGGGCCAAGGCCCTCGATGGACGGTTCCGGAAGCCTGCCCGGAAATGTGCCGTCGGCCTGTGCATTGAGCGTGAAGACCCGGCAGCCGAGCCTGGAGAGGATACGGGGGGTGGTGTTGACCGCAGCTCCGCAGCCGGGATCAACGACGACGGTCATCCCCTTTCCGATGCCCTTGGGAAACGCCCCGACAACGGCGTCGACGTAACCGGAGACCAGGGAGCCACCCGGGTCCTCCCTTCCGGCGTCCGACCAGTCTGCAAAGGAGAAATCGGATGTAAATATTCGCTGTTCAAGAGCGATTGTCTCCTCGTCTCCCATCTCTGTCCCGTCTGCTTCGATGACCTTCACACCATTGTACTCGGGCGGGTTATGCGACGCCGTGATCATCGCGCCGGCAGCGAACCGGCCCCGGACAATATACTGGAGCGCCGGGGTGGGGAGTATCCCGCAATCGACAACATTGCAGCCGGCAGCCATGAGGCCGGCCTTCATCGCACTTGCAAGTGCCGGACCGGATGTGCGGGTGTCCATCCCGACGGCGATGGTCCCTCTTCGCATGCTCCCAAGCGCCATTCCGATCGAGAGCACGAGTTTTGGTGTCATCTCTTTTCCAGCGACACCCCTGACTCCGTTGGTCCCGAAGAGCTCTTTCTTCATCTTCTGCGGTCCCATGTCAGGCCCCGGCGAGTTCTTTTCCCCAGTCATGCAACTCCTTCTTCATCCGGTCGATCGCCCTGGAGAGCGCAAAAAATGCCTCGCGCCTCTGCCGGGCGATCAGTGCAATATAGGTGATATCTTCCCCGGCATAAAGACGGCCTTTTCGATGGTGGAAGCGGACACCGAGGATTCCATCGACAGATTCCATCTCCTTCCTGATATCTTCGATCAGGTGGTCGAAATCTTCGAAAAATTCCAGGTATTCGGTTATCTTTTCTCCTGTGCGTTCCCTCACTATGCCATTGAAGGTGAGGATTGCCCCCGCCTCGCTCATGTCGCACGAGGCTTTCAGCTCCCGGACCAGCCCCTCGATCGTGTAAAAGTCGTCAAACTTCGGAGTAAGTGCCAGGACGTCAGAGAGTGTGGGGTTCGTGCACAACACGTTCTCCAGTCCCGTGGCGTCACCCATGCATATCTTGGCATAGGGCTTGCTCTTGAATCCCTCGACGATTGCGTATTGTATTCCCCTGTTGGAGAAGATCTCAAGGATGGTTTCAAGAGACGGGTCGTCTGTTATGAAGACCGATTTCTCATCGTCGATGCCTGCCGATATGCATGCTCCGCTTCGAAAAAGAACGGTTGTATCTTTATTCTCCTCGAGATCCCAGAGGTGGTGCCCCATGTGCTTGGCCACTGCGGTGGGCCCGATCTTGTGTAATTCTGCAAGCAGTTCCCTGATAAAAGTCGTCTTTCCCGTCCCCGAAAACCCTGCAACGTGGATTATCTTCATTCAATCTCCTCTCCAACTTCTTCGTCTTCATTCTCCCTCGCGCGGAGGATGGCCGCCGCCGCTACCCCCACACTCCTCATCACGCTGGTAATCCGGTCCTCGATATCTATCTCCTCGTCGATATCAAGTGATGTCCTCTCGACCTCCAGGAGAAACCTGGCGACTTCGCTCGCTTCAAAGAGCAGGTCGTCGAGTTCTTCGGTTGTGAAGAACCCGCACATTGCCCCGTAGAAGAAAGTTGCGCCCGACTTGTACACTTTCTTCTTGAAGGAGTTCCGGGCCTGGTTCACTGCCTGGGGGGTGTAGGGTTCCTGCATGAAGGGCACCAGCTCCGGGAGGTGCTGGCCGATAAAGGTCATTTCAGCCCCGCTTCTTGTCCGAAAATCAGTACATAACCGGGCAATTGCCCATTCCCGGGCAGTTATGTATGTCCGCTTCCGGAGGAACTGGTTGACCTTCCTGTAGGTTGCACCATCGACCTTCTTAAATTTTCGATATTTGCTGATCTCCTGCTGCCCGAATCGCTCTCTCATCGAATATCTGGTTTGTTCGGGGATACATATTAATATATAGCATTATGTGGTTTATGAATCCGGAGCCGGGAACCTTCTGCATGGGGAAAATAGCCTGTTATCATCGTTAATATCACTAATAAAACGTATTTTGACCGTTTTTTATTCCCTGGCTTTATTTCGTTCTGCGTGTAAAACAGGAGAAGTATTGAGAAGATTGGGTATACCGAGATCATTCCCCACGATAAAAAACCAGACCCGCCAGGGCACCTTCCCTGGGTCCCTGGTACGGCGGATTCTTTATTCTGAACAGCGGAATGAAAAGGAGAGTGCGGATGATACGGAACAGCTTTTGCCGCATACCCGTTATCCAGCATGGATCCTGGGAAAACCGGCCTGGTTTCCTCTGATTAATGACGCGTTCCCGGTTTTCTTTCTCATCTTTTGCGGCTTTCTCATCAGAACCGGAAAATATCTCCTGTTTCTCATGAAAGGATACGAGACCTGGTTTTTTTCCAAAAACCGGATCTTCGCTATCTTGTGTGGGTGAGAATCCTTCATTATGCAAACACCCAAAAGCTGGTTCTTGCTCCCGTAACCCCCAACAGGATGAATGCCGCCGCCCCGGAAAATACCGCGAGGCTGATTCACAGTTATAATTGGGCAATTGGGTATGAGTTATATGAGGACACCCCGGCGGCGGATCAATGACGAAGTCTGGATATCTCTGAAGAACGGGTAATTTCATTCCGCCCACAGGAAACAGCGAGGAGGCCAAAAACAGGAGTGGGAATTGCCCCTGACCTGATGCATGTCCAGGTTTTTCCGAAGAAGCTTCCGGGTTCTTCCTGTATATTGACCTTCCCTGGGTATTTTCAGGCCGAAAGAGTCACGTTTTTGGGCCGGCCTGTGTTTTTTCGCCTGCCACGATGTTTGCCAGCATGAACTTTCGTTCACCGATGTAGATGGGTTTTAATGTCATCCGGACCCGGCAAATACTTCCGTCCCATCTCCGGAAGTGCCAGGCAAATGATTGTGAATTGACGGATGTCGCGGACTGGAGATGTTCAAAGAGAGCGATGGAAGACTCGGTGCCGTCAGGCTGGTACGGCGGCGACAGGTGCAGGATAGTCCGGCCGCGAAGCTCGTCCTTCGGGTATCCAAGGATCTCGCACGCCTCGCGGTTGCATTCCACAATCCGGTCTGATACGAGCATCATCCCCTCCAATGACTCTTCGAAGAGGATCCTGTACCTGTCCAGCCGCCCCTCTTTTTGCGGGGTGATGAAGATGCCTACCAGGACGTTCTGTGAATCGCTCTGAGGGAGCACGGATATCAGGACAGGCAGTCGCGATCCGTTTTTATGAATAAATGCCGTCGGTGCGGGCGGGGCAATCTCGCCCTTGACGGCCCGGGAGAGAATCTCCATCATCATCGGCAGTTCTGCCGGCTCCGTTATATCCTGAAGATAAAGGCCCGTGGCAAGCCCTTCCTCGGAATACCCGAGAAGGGAGAGCGCGGCCCTGTTTGAGAATTCCACTCTTCCATCTGAAGTAAGGATCATGAAAGGCCCGGGCATCAGGCCGGTTATTTCGCGGCACCTCTCCCGGATCTCGACTGAAACGCCACAGGATTCGGCCCAGGTGTGTATGTCACGGGAATAGGCAAATATCACTCCCCTGCCCTGTGATTCGAAATAATTGAAGGTTATTTCGACCGGGAACTCTGTTCCGTCTTTGCGGGTATGCCTCGAGCTTCCCATGCTCTCTTTCTTTTGCCGGAGTTCTTCGACCAGCAGGCTCCATGCTTCACGGTCCATCTTCCGGTCGATATCAGCCATGGTGAGGAGCAGGAGTTCATCGGATCCATACCCGAGTGTGGTGCATGCCGCCTCGTTGGCATAGATGAAACGCCCCCTGGTATCCAGCCAGAAGATCTGCTCGGTGGCTCTCTCCACCGAGTACCTGGTTATCTGGAGTGATATCTCTGCTTTTTTTCGTATTACCGCCTGCTTGATCTTGTGAATGAGCTCGGTAAACTGTGATCGCGGGTCTCCACCTTTCTGCAGGTAGAAATCGGCTCCCGAGTTGAGTGCGTCGATGACCACATGTTCCCGTCCCCTCCCCGTGAATATGATGAACGGGGTCGTATCCCCGACCAGCCGGAGGTGCCTGAGAAATGCAATCCCGTCCATCCCTGGCATCTCGTAATCACAGACGATGGCATCATAGCTCCGTTCGTTCATGAGTTCCAGCGCCTCGCCGGCTGAGCAGCAGGTATCAACCTTGAGCTCTCCGCTCCGCTCCAGGTAGATTCGGGACACGTCAAGGAGGGCGGGTTCATCATCCACGAACAGGACTGTTATCATTTCACACTCAACCGGGAGGTCGGAAACGGCTTTTGCCGTGACGGTTTGTATTACCCGTTTTTTTCTTTTTCCTCAAATACATATCTAAAAATGGATGTGGCAGTTTTTTAACGGTTTTTGAGGGCTGACTCCTGCCAGGCGAAAAAACCGCAGGAACGGGCAGCAATTCCAGAAGGGAGGGCTCCTGAGTTACCCTCGTTATGTATAGCATCATATAGTTTATGAATTCTCCTGCATATCGGGGGCTACTCTATCATAAAAGTAATATCTGTCGCGTATTTTTGAATTATGCGCTCATTCCTCCTTTTTTTGGTGCAGAGCTTTCACCGGCTGAAAGAGAGATCGCGTCTGTGAATGGTCCGGGTCTCGTCCCTGGAATGTATCAAAAAAAGGGGGTCCTCTGGTGAGGAAAAAGAGAGATCCGGAAGGTCAAACGAAAGTTTTGCTCCAGATTGTTTGGCAGTTTTACCCTTCACGCGATCGATACTGCCTGCATCACAAGGTGGCACTGATACAGACAATATGAAAGGTACGGATACGTGGTAAAAAAGGTCTCCCGGGCGGTGCGAAACTGATTTTTTTGAATATCCCGGGATATGAGAAGAGGCATCTCTCGTGGGAGAGGATTTGGTGGACTCTCTCCTTGTTATCCGCCTGCGAGGCGAACCTGATTCAACAGGGAAAAATACACGCCATGCGGCCTGATTCGAACCCATAGATATGTGGAATGTCCCCATCTCCTCTCTCCTGGTTATCCGCCTGCGAGGCGTATCCTGATTCAACAGGGAAAAATACACGCCATGCGGCCTGATTCGAATCCATAGATATGTGGAATGTCCCCATCCTTTCTCTCCTTGTTATCCGCCTGCGAGGCGAACCTGATTCAACAGGGAAAAATACACGCCATGCGGCCTGATTCGAACCCATAGATATGTGGAATGTCCCCATCTCCTCTCTCCTTGTTATCCGCCTGCGAGGCGAACCTGATTCAACAGGGAAAAATACACGCCATGCGGCCTGATTCGAACCCATAGATATGTGGAATGTCCCCATCTCCTCTCTCCTTGTTATCCGCCTGCGAGGCGTATCCTGATTCAACAGGGAAAAATACACGCCATGCGGCCTGATTCGAATCCATAGATATGTGGAATGTCCCCATCCTTTCTCTCCTTGTTATCCGCCTGCGAGGCGTATCCTGATTCAACAGGGAAAAATACACGCCATGCGGCCTGATTCGAACCCATAGATATGTGGAATGTCCCCATCCTTTCTCTCCTTGTTATCCGCCTGAGAGGCGTATCCTGATTCAACAGGGAAAAATACACGCCATGCGGCCTGATTCGAATCCATAGATATGTGGAATGTCCCCATCTCCTCTCTCGCCGAAACATCATCCTGCATGGCTGATTCGGGCTTGGAGAACTCTGCTGAAAGGTACCGGTACCTATTTCGAAAGAGATTTTTCTCTACGTCTGAATCATGGATTCTGGTGTTTGCGGAAAAGGACGGGGGGCTGTCTTTTCGGCCGGTTTTCGCGATGGAGCAGGGGGTGTCTTTTTTGAGGGTCAGGGTTTTTCCTGATTGAATCCTGCCGGTTAGTGAGCCATGGGCGACGCAAAAACGGCGATTATTCACCCTGAAATGGCGTCGAAGAACCCTGTACAGCACTGTGGACAGAATGATTGGAGACGGAGAGAAACTCGTTCCAGATATTGGTCTGTCTCTCCGCTACCTGGTGTGGTAGGATTTATGAACCGGATACATTGTGTGGGGCTATCCGCCCCCACACCCCCATATGCGATGCCACGTCGCCGCCCCCAAAAATACAGCGAGGCTGATTCACAGTTAAAATTTGAGCAAATTGGGTATGAGCTCTGTGAGGACGCCCCGGCGGCGGTTCGGTGACTGAATTGGTATGCAGATAACAATTCGATTCGGTCTCCCCACACAAAACAGCGAGGAGGTTCTTTTTTTGATCGCGCATTTCCTGATGAACTTGGCTTCGGGCAGAACAAATTGTAAGGGTAGTGCAGTAGATAAAGCACGGTTTTTTCCTGTCTCGGCAAAGGGCCTGGACATTTCGGACAAACGAACTGGCCTTCTTTATGCGATGAAACACACGTGTTCTTCTTCAAAGAAGGCAATCGGGGCGGTCCGATCCTGACTCAATCGTCCGGTCACTGGTTCTCTATGGTTCATGGAGCGGTGGCAAAAAATCTCCATAACCACAGGGGAGATGAAAAACCTCGTGATCCCGTAGCAAGGATTCCTCCCGGAGACCGAAAAGATCCTGATCATCCTTGTTCACGATCCGTTCAAACCGGTCCTTCCGTGTGTTAAAGAAGAGGCCGTTTATCGCTTTTTAAAGGATTTTTATCCCGTTAATTGACCTTTTGTCCCGAATTTCCCAAAACTTCCTACCGCGTATGCTGGTCAGCACTCGTAATTTGTTCAATCCACTGCCGATGCTTCAGAGGAGCGTCAGATTCAAAACACAACACTGCATCCGGTAAACTCGATGCACCGTGCTTAATCCCGAAAAAGTCTCTTGTATGTTCTGTAGAAGGAGCGTCTTTCCCGGGCACATGCTGGGTATCCCCGAATAAACCTGGACGCAGTGATCCGGCCATCCCCTGTTTTTTAATAGATCCTGGCATAGCTGCCAATCCTTCCCGTATCAAAAGATGGATCACAGGGAGGTGACAGGATGCCCACCGGTAAATTTTGGAATATTGTCTCCCCGTGAGAGAGTATCAAAGCTGGCATCTGTATATCATTTTTCGTCACTCCTGCTCCCCCGCCGGATCCCGTGGCATGGTCAAAAAATCGGTTTTCTCGCTCCAAAATGCACCATTGGGCAGCCGAAGAGTCGCCCAGGGTCTTGATTGGTGGAATCGATCCGGCATCGCATGTGGGGTAGGGGGGCGGGCACGAAGGGCCGGAGAACCTGACTCCGAGAACCAGGCGTATGCAAAAACCCCGGACATCCTCGCCAGGCCATCTTTCCGGATGATGCGCACCATACATCCTCGTGACATGTCGCTGTGCATACAACCGGACCCGGGTCTATCGGCATGACCCCCCGGAACTCTTCCCGTTGATCGCCTTCCTCTTCACTGGTGTATTTACTGTGCCAACACTCCGCCTCTCTGATACCCGGAAAAGGTGGAGCTGATTCCGCGCTGCCAGGATTTTTATCGTGATCCATGCCCCTTTCGGTGCCTGACTCTTCAACGGGCACCCGCACGGCACCCCGAAACCCTGTCCGGGCTCCAGGGGATCCGAATCCGCCATTATCCGGCTATTAACCGGCGATCCCCAGCCATACGATGAATTCCCCGCAACCTGATCCGAAAGGCCGTTCTCGACCGGATAAAAAGCCCGGATTTCCGAGATTTTCGATCGACCGATGACGAGTGCTGGTATCGCATTTCGGGTGGTTCGATGATCCCGTATTACGGAGAGGCGCTTATTTCACGCTTCATTTCGGAATTTGCTACTTCGCCAAATGACTATTCTGCGCAAAAGTTTAATTATTGGAGCGAATAAAGAATAACCCATGGAGGGAGGTTTTTTTTCGGAGTGGCTTCCACGATACCGCCATTACCTCAGAATGCGCAATTACTCCTCCCGGACCATCCAGAGCTATGAACAGGTAGTCAGGCATTTCGGGTATTATGTCTGGCTCCGCCGGAGCATAGATCCCGAGAAGCTCGTGGTATACTGGGAAGACCTCACAAGGGCACGGCTCGACACACCGGTGGAGGTTGTCCCGGTCATCATCAGCGACTACCTCTCGTTCATCAGCTCGATGCGGACATACAAGCCAAAGACCCTGCACCGCATAATCTCCACGCTCTCCTCGTTCTACCGCTTTCTCTACAGCCAGGGCGCAATCTCCTCGAACCCGATGCCTGCCGTGGAACGGCCCAAGATCAAGGACCAGGAGCTCCGCTACCTCAAGCACAGCCAGGTGCTTCGCCTGATCGACTCCATCGAGGACGACAGGGACCGCCTGATCGTCCGCACCATCTATGCCACGGGCGTGAGGGTGTCGGAACTCTGCGGCATGAGTATCGAGGATATCGATTTCGAAGACGAGACAATCCGTGTCAGGGGGAAGGGTGGCAAGATCCGGATTGTCTTCGTCGACCGTGAAACCCTTGATGAAATGGACGAATTTATCGGAAAACGTATCGAGGGCCCCCTCTTCCTCGGGCAGCAGGGCCACCACATCTCCCCGCGGGCGGTGCAGCATATCTTCAAGAAATATGCTCCGGATGGGATAACTCCTCATAAAATCCGCCACAGCTATGCCAGCGAGCTCTATCGCCGCTCCAAGAACCTCCGCGTGGTGCAGGAGAACCTGGGACATAGCTCCATCAAGACGACAGAGATCTACCTGCACACCGACCTTGACGAGAGAAAACGGGTTTACCAGGAGTTTTTCCCCCTCGCCGAGAACAATAACCGCCAGAAGGAGAAGAAGAGAGATCGGGAATAATCATGGCAATTGTGCTCCCTGGTACAGCCCGGGACTCCTCTTTTTTCATCACGTCATTTTGGTATGCCAGGGAAAGCGAAGAAAGGCCACACATTGTTTTTTTGGAAAATGACGCATCAACCGCTCTCAAAACCATCGCGCAGTCCTCCCTCTGTCTTGGGGGATCACCAAAGGGTGGAACAGCCAAAAAATCCGGATTCTTTGGCCGTTATCAGGAGCTACCAGACCGCAAGGCGAATTGTCTGGGATATCCGGTGTTTTCGTGACATATTTTGGGGTTACTTTTCCGGCAGGGGGAGATATATGATTTTCGTGATGTTTACATGCTCCAAATCGCTTGGGATGGATAATCCAGGGATTTGTGAACATATTCACTGAGATCGCCGAAGGTGAAATATTATCGGGGATTTCCGAAAATTTTATGATAGAATCAGGAATTGCCCATATCGCGAGTAATAGTGGCAATCCGGGTATACTGAGACCGAAAAGACTGCGAACGCCCTCTCCATGATTGAATTTGGAGAGATTATATTCGTTTTTAACCGACCAGCGGCAGAGATGCTATCAAGAATCCGTCACCGAATGTTATCCTCCTTCGGAAAAGATCCCCCAAAGCCTCATGACATCCCCTGATTGCGTGTTCATCCAAAAATCCGGGCATTGCATCCCGGTTGATATCTTCATACAAGATGATACCCACTTTCCAGGGCTGAAATTGCGTTCTTTTCCTCTGTAATCTCACCAGCGCCATTTTTCTGGATTGCACGAATCTCCTGTCTCTCCACTTCTCGGGAGCGGTCCGGTAACCGGCTTTTTTTAATCTGTATAAAATCGGTTATTTTTGTCATTGAAGGAAGGAAACGCGCTAATTTATTTTTATAAACCATATGATGCTATATGCTACAGGGGATTCGTTTTCGCTCAAGAACCCATTCCCGGAACCAAAAATCCATCCTCGTGCATCCACATATCCTGGCTGAGATATTATGTGTGGTATATTCTGGAACCGGTAATTCTCGATTGAGAATTATATTGGATTTTAAACCATTTAGGTTGTCAAAATCAAAATATAAATCCAATTTAAGCCTTTTCTCCCCTATTTTTCTCCACACCATAAAAATAATTGAAATTACTCTTTATTCTGGAAACGAAAAGCAATATGTGGTTATTCTGCCATCAAGCCCCTTTTGATCGGTTCATGCGGAATTTAGACGAAAATGCTCAGTTTCTCCTGGAATATCCAGGGGATCCGCCGGATCAAGGGCGATTCATGGAGGTTGGTACACTGCTTGCAGGTTCGCGGTTCATGCGGAAGAGGACTATCCTCATATTGGATCACGTCGAAATAGAGCTCATGGAGAATATCCTCCGGGTGGATGAGTCCCGTTCGGGTTCCGCAACGATCGTATCTCTTTCGGGCCGCATGGATGCCAGTTCCTCGCCTGCAGCGGAGGCGGTCCTGTCGCGCCTTATCGGGTCAGGAGAGCGGCGGATCGTGGTGGATATGTCAGATCTGGATTATATCAGCAGCGCAGGGCTGCGGGTGATGCTTGCCTCGCTCAAGCGGCTTAGGGAAGACGGCGGGCAGCTGCTCCTGGCTGGTTTGAAACCCGAGATCCGGAATATCTTTGAGATTGCCGGGTTCCAGCGCATCTTTTCCATATATCCATCTCCGGAAGATGCCGTCTCGTCGTTCGATGCCCGGGTATGAGCATGGTTGAACCCATGCTTCCGTCTCTGCTCTCCACGTCCATCGTCCTCTTCCAGATGATGTGCGTGATCGTGGTCTTTGCCTACCTGATCACACGCACTCGTTTCTTCTCCGAGGTGCTCGACGGGGTCTTCACCTGGAAAAACCAGCTCTTCCTGATAGTGCTCTTCGGAATCCTCTCCATCTACGGGTCTGAGAGCGGCATCTCCATCCTCGGGGCCCCGATCAACGTCCGCGATCTCGGGCCCGTCGTGGGTGGGCTCGTGGCCGGGCCGCTCGTGGGGGTCATGTCGGGGCTGATCGGGGCATTGTACCGGTTGACGATGGGGGGGTTCACGATGGTCCCCTGCACCATCGCGACCATCCTGGCCGGCCTTATTGCCGGGCTCGTCTATATAGTGGCTGGGAAAAAGTTCCCCGGGATCACGGTCGCGGTCTCTCTGGCCGTCATCATCGAGGGTATACACATGGGGCTTGTTCTCCTCATCAGCCGGCCGCTCTCCCAGGCGGTCGCGGTCGTATCGGACGTCGCCTTTCCCATGATCGTGGCAAATGCGGCAGGTATGTTCATCTTCTCCTTCATCATCGCGAACCTGAAAAAAGAGAAGGAGACCCGGGGGGAGCGGGACCTGTTCCACTCTGAACTGGAGCGCAAGAATGCCGAACTCCAGATCGCACGCGAGATCCAGACCAGTTTCCTGCCCGAAAAGATCCCTGGCATTCCCGGGTACAGTCTCGCCGCATCCAGCATTCCGGCACGGGAGGTGGGAGGCGACTTCTATGACATCATCACCGCACCGGCGAAGAAGACCGGTCTCATCATCGCCGATGTATCCGACAAGGGGGTTCCCGCGGCTCTCTTCATGGCGCTCTCCCGGACGGTCGTCCGTGCCAACGCCGAATGGCACAGTGCGGCCCGGGAGGCCATCCAGGGGGCCAACGCAACCATCAGTGCCGATTCCCGGTCGGGCATGTTCGTGACACTCTTCTTTGCGGTCCTCGACCACGAGTCCCGCCGGCTGACCTACGTGAATGCCGGCCATAACCCTCCCCTGCTCTTCAGGGCCGGGAGTGATCCGGTCCCCCTTCAGATCACCGGGATCGCGCTCGGGGCGCTTGCAGATGCGGATTACGAGGAGCGGTCAATGGATCTTTGCCCCGGAGACGTCCTCCTCTTCTACACCGATGGGGTGACGGAGGCGATAGATGACCAGTATACCCAGTTCGGCGAGGAGAGGCTCGTGGAACTCGTCAGCCAAAACATCAATCTCCCGCCCGCCGATATAATAGAAAAGATAAACAGTGCCGTATCCGTCCACTCGGGAGGGGCAGCCCAGTTCGATGATATGACACTCATGGTCCTGAAGGTTGGAACGATATGACCAAACGGCATGCACTCGTCCTGGAAGCGAGAAAGGAGAACCTCCCCTCCATTGCCGAGTTCATCGGGGAGCACCTCGCCGGGCAGGGGTTCTCCGAAAAGGAGATCTTCGAGGTGGGTCTTGCCGTGGACGAGGCCTGCAGCAACATCATCCTGCACGGATACGGGGAAGAGGAGGGTCAGATTGAGGTTGAACTTGCCGTATCCCCTGAGAGGGTCACCGTGTCACTCAAGGATTCGGGCGTGCCCTTTAACCCGCTGACGGTTGAGCCCCCCGACCTTTGCGACGATGTAGATCAGAGAAAGGTCGGGGGTCTCGGGGTATTTATCATCAAAAAGACGATGGATTCGGTCGGATACGAGTACAGGGACGGGAAAAACGTCCTCTCCATCACGAAGAACCGGTCGGACCGGGCCGGCGACTGATCACGCATGATCCGGATCGATCCCTATATGTCTGCCCGCGGCAAAAACGCCTGATCAGTGGCTGCACAGATTAGAGCGCTTGAAGAGTGGGAAGATATCCTCGGTTATGTCGTAGCCCGTCCGTGCAGGGTGATGTATGTCATGGGGGCGACCGACCGGGGCAAGAGCACGTTCTGCAGGTACCTCGCCCGGGAACTGGTAAACGAGGGGACGGTCGGATACCTGGACTGCGATACGGGACAGTCGTCGATCGGCCCTCCCACCACGGTGGGTCTTGCCCTGTACCGCGATTCACCGGAAGATCCCGATGCGGTCTTTCTCCGGTTCGTTGGATCGACGTCACCGGTCGGTCATACGCTCCAGCACATCGTTGCGACCGCCCGCCTGAAGGAGAAGGCAGCCGCCGAGGGGGCGGACTACCTGATCATCGACTCGCCCGGCTGGGTGATCGAGCCGGGGGCGCAGGAGTTCCATGTCCGCATGATCGATCTCCTGCAGCCCGACCTCTTGGTTGCGATCCAGTCGGGCCACGAGCTGGAGGGGATCGCGGTCAACTTTCGCCGTCATCCCCGGATGGAGACAAAAACGGTCCCGGTCTCCGCGCAGGTGGTGGAACGGAGAAGGGGGTGGAGGCGGATCTATCGCACCAGGAAGTTCGAGAGATATTTCTCTGAGCTGTCCACCTGTACGCTGTCCCTTGCCGGGATCGGGGTGCATGGCAGGATGCCGGAGACGTTCCGCGACGAGGACTGGCGCGACCTCGTCATTGCGCTCTGCGATCCCGAGATGATGGTGATCACGCTCGGGATAGTCGAGAACCTGGACATCATCGGGGGCACGATCACCTTCCGGTCGCCGCCGTTTGACCGGGATGCCGTCTCATCCCTCCACGTGGGATCGCTTAAAATCGACCTGCCCAGGAACCAGGAAGGACCGTCCGAAACCCTTTCTCCCTGAGCGATGCGAGGATCCGTTCCCGGTGATCCGGCCCCCGGATCTCGAGCTCGAGTGCGACCCTGACCTGGTGCAGAGGCAGGCCCGGCTCGGCCCTGACCGGGTCAAGCCGTGTGACTGTTGCACCCTCTTCTCCCAGCAGCCCAACCAGTCCCGACAGCGTCAGTGATTCGTCCTCCAGGATCACCGAGCAGTGCATGATACGGCCCGAGTCGAAGAGGCCTGCCCGGAGCAGGCGTTCCAGCAGGAATGGATCCACGTTTCCACCCGAGATTACCGCAACCACCTTCTCACCCCTCCTGACCGGGACCCTGCCCTCAAGCAGGGCGGCAAGCGAGACTGCGCCTGCCCCTTCGGAGAGAATCTTCTTTCGTTCGAGGAGGAGCACCACCGCCTTCCGCGTCTCCACCTCGTCCACGAGAACCACCCGGTCGACCAGGTCCCGTATCACCGGAAAGGCGATCCCGCCGGTCCGCTTCACCCGGATGCCGTCGGCGATGGTGGGGCCCGATGCGACCGTTACCGGCTTCCCCTGCGTCAGCGCAGCAACAGCCGAGGGACATGCGGTGGCCTGCACCCCGGTGACCTGTACCGACGGTCGGATCGCCTTTGCCGCCGTGGCAATACCGGCGATCAGCCCGCCGCCACCCACCGGGACGATGACGTGGTCCGCACCAGGCAGGTCTTCCATGATCTCGAGCCCGACCGTCCCCTGGCCGGCGATGACCGCCGGGTCGTCGTACGGGTGTATGAACGTGTAGCCCTCGTTCTTTGCACGCTCGCAGGCATGCGTGATGCTCTCTTCCAGCGTCTCTCCTTTCAGGATGACACGGGCACCGTACCCCACCGTCGCCTCCTGCTTGGAGAGGGAGACCCATTCAGGCATCACGATGGTGACCGGAACGCCGGCCATCCTCCCGGCGACTGCCACACCCTGGGCATGGTTGCCTGCCGAGGCGGCGATGACACCCATCTCTTTGATCTCCTGCCGGCAGGCGATGATTCGGTTCGTTGCTCCCCTGACCTTGAACGACCCTGCCTTCTGCAGGGCCTCGAGCTTCAGGTAGACCTCTGCGCCCGTGATCTCCGAGAAGGTTGGCGAGTAGACCAGCGGCGTCCGTATCACGTGGTCCTTTATGGCGGCCGCGGCATCCCGAATATCGGCGAGAGAGACCATATGAATGGGTATTTGGCAGTGGCCCCTGATAAATCCCGGGGGTGACTGCAGGGAGCACCACCGCTTTTTACAGACCCCGGTGGATCTCTCGTCTACCACCCGATGACGAAGTTCCATCGCCTGTCACCCGATGATGAAGTTCCATCGCCTGTCACCCGGTCATGAAGTTCCATCGCCTGTCACCCGATGATGAAGTTCCATCGCCTGTCACCCGATGATGAAGTTCCATCGCCTGTCACCCGATGATGAAGTTCCATCGCCTCCCCCCGATGATGAAGTTCCATCGCCTACCACCCGATGACGAAGTTCCATCGCCTGTCACCCGATGATGAAGTTCCATCGCCTACCACCCGGTCATGAAGTTCCATCGCCTGTCACCCGATGATGAAGTTTCATCGCCTGTCACCCGATGATGAAGTTTCATCGCCTGTCACCCGGTCATGAAGTTCCATCGTTGTCACCCGGTCATGAAGTTCCATCGTCTACCACCCGATGATGAAGTTCCATCGCCTGTCACCCGATGATGAAGTTCCATCGCCTGTCACCCGGTCATGAAGTTCCATCGCCTGTCACCCGATGATGAAGTTCCATCGTTGTCACCCGAACATTGGTCCCATTGATCACTCCGGCTTGTAAAGCCCGGGGCGATGCATCAGTGCCTCTCCGTGTCCCGGAGGCGGTTCGGCGGATGATGTGAGTTTCCTCTTGTCATCTCCTCCCTCTGCTCTAAGGAAGAATCCTTGACTGATCCGGTTTTTCTGGTATGCACTTATTCCCGGATTCCCAAAAACCTCTTCATATATGATACAAATATCCTATTGACAAAACAGGGCCGGGATTTCATGAAGACACTCATACTGGCCGGGGGTTCCGGCACCAGGCTCTTCCCGTTGAGCCGCGAATATTACCCGAAACAGTTCCTCGACCTCTTCTCCGGGGAATCGCTCTTCCAGAAGACGGTGAAGCGGGCACTCCCCTTCTCGGATCCGGACGGGATATACGTGATCACCTCGGACCGCCACCGGTTCCTGGTGCGGGACCAGCTCGACGGTGCAGGGGTCGATGCACACGTGATCGTCGAGCCGGCGGGGAGGAATACGCTCCCGGCCATCTATTATGGTCTCCAGGTGATCGAGAAGGATTGTGGGGCGAGCGACGTCTCGGTCCTCCCCTCCGACCACCTGATGGATGCCGGTGATGAGTATAGGGATGCGTTCTCCCGGGCGCAGGCTCTCGCCCGCGACCACCTTGTGCTCTTCGGCATAAAAGCGGCATCCGCACATACCGGCTACGGCTACATAAAGCCGGGAAGGCCGGCAGGGAATGGAGAAGGATATGTGGTCGAGGAATTCCGCGAGAAACCGGACCCGGTGACCGCACAGATGTATGTTGAGCAGAGCTATCTCTGGAACTCGGGCATGTTTCTCCTGGATTCGTCGCTCTTCTTCTCGGAATGTGCGGCTCTTGCACCAGGTATCGCGGAGGCCTTCCGTTCGCCGGCAGACGAGGCCTACGCACAGGTCGAGTCGCTCTCGATCGACTACGGCATCATGCAGAAGACGAAGAAGGCAGCGGTCGTCCACCTTGACTGCGCATGGAGCGATCTCGGGACCTTCGACGCCCTTTACTCGGTCTTTCCGAAGAACGGAGACGGAAACGCTGTGAAGGGCGAGTACCTCGGCCATGATTCCCGAAACAACCTGGTCATCGGTGACCAGCTCATCCTCACCGCGGGTGTTTCCAACATGGCGGTCATCGCAACAGACGACGCCGTCCTGGTGGCGTCCCGGAACCATGCGGAGGACGTCAAGCTCCTGGTCGATTCACTCAGACAAAAGGGAGACGAAAGGGCGGAGTTCCATTCCACGGTCCACCGGCCCTGGGGTTCTTTCACAGTACTCGAACCGGCCGAAAATTACAAGATAAAGCGGATCAGCGTCCTTCCCGACAGGCGTCTCTCCCTCCAGCGGCATCTCCATCGGAGCGAGCACTGGGTCGTCGTCGAAGGGACCGCCCACGTGACGGTCGGCGAGGACGAGCTCGTGTTGCAGCCGGGCGAGAGCACCTTTGTCCCGGCCCTTGTGTGGCACCGGCTCGCAAACAACGGCGGGGAACTGCTCGAGATCATCGAGGTGCAGACCGGCGACTACGTCGGCGAGGACGACATCGAACGGCGTGAGGACGACTGGGAACGGGAGAAGGAGAGGTGAAGGATCACCTGTTGTTGATCTCGAAGGAACGGCGATGAAAGGAACCCGGGCATGGAAGCCAGGTTGAGAATCCCACTGACCGTCTCCTGTGATACCCTGACTGGGGGGGTATATCACGGTGACGAGGAAACGGCTGTGAACTGCAGGCGGTGGCGATGATAGTACCAAAATGCTGGAAGGAAAGGGAAGGCGGAGGAAGCGGCGATGAACAGCGGATTTAAAGGAAGGGGCCGGCTAACAGAGTGAAGTGATGCGATGAACCGCGAAACTGAGTGGAACGGATACCAAACAAAAGTGACGGCGATGATCTTTGGAAGGAACGCGGACCGGGAGGATCGACTGTGAGATACGTTGTCACCGGTGGGGCGGGATTCATCGGGTCGCACCTCTGCGAAGGTCTTTTCCGAAAAGGTCACGAGGTGGTGATCGTCGACGATCTCTCGTCAGGTAGCATGGAGAGGATCGATGCGATCCGGGATGAATATCCCGAAACAGTCTTTTGGAAGGGGAGCATCACGGACCTGGCATTCCTGAAGGATTCGTTTTCCGGTGCGGACGGGGTATTCCACCAGGCAGCCTTCGTGTCCGTGCCCGGATCGATCGACGACCCGCTCACGAACCATGCAGTGAACATGACCGGGACGCTAAACGTTCTGATTGCGGCACGGGATGCCGGTGTACGGAAGGTCGTTGCCGCGTCTTCGGCTGCAATCTATGGAAACCTCCCCGGCCTTCCCAAGCGGGAGGATGACCCTGTCGATCCCCTCTCCCCCTATGCCCTTGCCAAGCTGACCGGGGAAGGGTACGGGAGACTTTTTGGAGATCTCTATGGTCTCTCCACGGTATTCCTCCGTTATTTCAATGTCTATGGATCCCGCCAGGACCCGCAATCCGATTATGCCGCGGTCATCCCGAAGTTCATCGACAGGCTTTCCAGGGGAGAATCCCCGAAAATCTTTGGCGACGGCGAGCAGACGAGGGACTTCGTGTACGTGAAGGACGTGGTTTCCGCCAACATCAGGGCCATGGAGAGCGGTGCGACAGGGGTATTCAACATCGCCAGTGGGAATGAGACGAGCGTGAACGATCTGGCGTCAATCCTCTCAACGTTGTCCGGGTTTTCGGGCAGCCCGGAGTATGCCCCGGAGAGGCCGGGAGAGGTGAAGCGATCCGTCGCCGATATTGCGAAGGCGAGAGATGGGTTCGGGTTTATGCCCGGGTATTCTCTTGAAGAGGGCCTTTTGGAGATGCTGGGACCTGGGAGATAGAAAGGCCCATGGCATGCCGTTTATTGGAAAGTCTGGATGTGAATCTTCATGAAATTTGAATACTATCGTGTATACGTGCATTGAGCAATGAAACCCAATCACGATCCGCGATGAGACGAAATCATTCGCTTGTTACCTGAAAAGAGAAAGACGATAGTTTCTCCGGCGTGATCGACCGTTTGATCAGCACAAAGAATCGTGATATCCGCGATTATTCAGGGGCACTGAAAGATTCAAAGGTTCTTGATGAACTGGAGGATCTGACGAAAGAGATCCGCAATCGGGGAAGGCGAGAGTGTGATCATCCTTGATGCCTCGTTTTTCATTGATTTTTTTCGAAACGCGAATCTTCATACTGCCATTCTGGATGTGAAAAATCCGCGGTCACGGTGATATCCTGTTACGAGATAATGGCGGGAGTCAGGAGGATAAAATCACCGAAAGAAGAGAAATTAACCCTCTTACGAGCATTGACTATTTTTTGCAGTATTAATATCGTCAAAACCGAGAATTACAGTTTCATTTACCTTCCCGGCTAAAAGTACAGCTTAAAATCGAATGAAATCTGAAAAAAGCCAAGATTGAACCGTTAAATTGATCGTACTTGAGGGAGTATTCTT